>Ga0208836_100079_pt1 | contig 18061 bp, 20 predicted proteins | sample DeeseametaMP0627_FD_184206 | JGI IMG/M metagenome (GOLD analysis project Ga0208836, IMG submission 184206) | Marine microbial communities from the Deep Atlantic Ocean - MP0627 (SPAdes) | ecosystem: Environmental > Aquatic > Marine > Oceanic | place: South Atlantic Ocean | collected 2011-01-26 | reverse complement strand
TCTCCCATTTCTCTTCGAAATATACGATCTTGTTTGTATCTATCAGAAAATTGTCCTGCTTGTCTTATTTCTCCCGCTTCGGCCTTTATCGCTTCATATTCTACCTTCCAAGCCGCTTCTGATACAGCTCTTGCAGCTTTTACTTTTTCTATTGCCGCCTCGTATGCTACCTCTGCTTTTGCTGCCACTTCCGATGCCGCTACTGCATCTGAAACTGTTGTTGTTCTAAGTGTGCCATCATCAGGTTTTGCTTCCGCTGCTTCTTCTTTTGCAGCTTCGTATTCTGCTTTTGCCACAGCTTCGTCTGCCTCAGCCTCTGAAAGTGTTGATGGTTGTGTTTCTTCTTTGTCCTCAGACATTAAAATTACCTAAGGTTGGTTAAATTTTAAGATTTAGCAGATTCAAATTATAAATTTCTATTTTTCTTGGCATAATATAAAAAATAGAATTAGGTATGACTATTTTTGTGAAACTTATTAACCACTTATGTCGGATCTAACGGATATGGCTATTGACAAAAAGGCTACTTTAACATACGTTCAATTAATGAAAGAGGATTTAGCTGTTTTTAGGCTTGTTCCGGAAGACGGTGTGATTCCAGATTACGACGCAGGTCAGTTCATTACTGTTGGCATGCCTATACCCAGCGAAGACAATAAGCTTATTCGAAGAGCATATTCAATGGCTTCACATCCTGAAAACAAAGAATTCATAGAATTAGTAGTCAGGTGGGTTAGAAAGCCTCTGCCAGGTCGTGTAACAACTGCATTATTCAACGCAGGTGAGGGTGATGAAGTGTCTTGGATTCCACCAACTGGTGTTGCTCTAAAAATTAGCGAAAAGTTAGCGGATGGCAGCAAAGATGAAAGAAGAATTGTTTGTGTGAGTGGTGGGACTGGAATTGCCCCATTCATGAGTTTTGCTAGACATCTTCATGCTATAGGTGATCATAGAGAGATTATCAATTTGCATGGTTCTAGCTATGTTGACGAATTGAGCTATAAGGACGAGTTAACTGCTATGGATCAAGAAAGTCTTGACAGAGGTCCTGACAAATGGAACTTCAAATACAGAGCCTCCATCAGCAGACCTCAAGAATGGTTCAATAGGTCTTGGACAGGTCAAACAGGAAGGGTTGAACAATTTTTAAAACCAGAAAATGGCGCCAAATCACCTCTTGAAGAACTAGTTGGAGAAAAAATAACCCCACAAAATACAATTTTTTACGTTTGTGGCTGGCAGGGAACAGTTGACGGCGTTTTGAATTATGTACGTCCACTTGGATTTTTGTTAGAAAAAGAAAAAGAAAAAGCAAAAGATGGAAACTTTTCTGTAAAGTTTGAATCTTACGGCTAAATAACTAAAAAAATAATACAGCTGAATTCAATCTACTTTTGGGAACGTAGGTTAGCTTGGTATACTGCCAGCCTCGGGCGCTGGAGATCATGGGTTCAACTCCCATCGTTCCCATAGCAAATCAATCATTGAAATATGACTATTATTAATAATGCATAATTGACAACCGCCATCTATCTTGCACATTTGAATCCAATGACAAATGCTCACGTTGAGATTATTGAAGAACAAAAAAAAGAAAACAAAGTAGTTGTAATGCCTGTGCGTTTTTTAAATGAGAAAAAAGAGATCAACAGCAAAAGTTTTCCATTTAATTTTGAAACTAGAAAAAAAATGATTGAATCAGTATTTGGTGATTCAGTGACAGTTTCATCAAACTATACATTCTTTGTTCCATTCAAAAAATATTTTCCTCCGCTCCTTTCACCAAAATCATGGTCCCTAAGAAAAAAAATCCTGCAAGGAATTGATGATGATTATTTTACATATACTGGAGACAAGGCAGAAGGTCTTATGCTCAAATTGTATAGATTAAATCCAAGGGTGGGAAATAGAAAGTTAGTATCTGCAACATCTGTAAAAAATGAAATGTATGCAGCAACACAAGGTGCTAAATCATCATGGGAAAAATATGTGCCCTCAAGCGTTGCTAAAATAATCAACGAAAATTGGGAAACAGTCAAAAAATTTGCTTCTGGAGAAGATAAAACTGTGAGAATAGCTGGAATGAAATTTCCAAAAGAAGGTTACAATTCAAAATAGATTAATTATAGACAACTGTTCAAATTTTTGTGAAATTTCCTCTTTCAAAATACATTTGGTTTGATGGAAAACTCGTACCCGTGAATATGGCAAAAGTTCCAGTCACAACACACGCAATACATTATGGCACGTCAATCTTCGAAGGAATTAGAGCCTACTGGAACTCAAAAAACTTGCATGTTTTTAGATTAAAAGATCATATTAAACGATTTAGGAATTCAGGAAAGTTTTACAATATTAAATTAAATTTTTCTGATAAACAAATAGAAAATGCTGTAATAGATCTATGTAAGAAAAACAAAATCAAAAAATCATGCTACATTAGACCGTTTTATTTTGTAGGCCAGTATGGGATTAATTTTCACGTAACCCAAAAAGCACCAACGCACACAGCTGTCTTTGCTTTTCCGTTTGGTGATTTATTCAATAAAAATGGTATTACTGCAACAATCTCAAAATGGAGAAAATTTAGTGACATGTCAACACCTACACAGGCAAAGATGGGTGGCAATTATCTAAATTCTATTTTAGCAACGCAAGATGCAAAACAAAAAGGATTTGATGAAGCAATTCTATTAGATCAATCTGGAAATGTAAGCGAGGCACCCGGTGAAAACATATTTCTAGTAAAAAATAACGAATTAATCACTCCATCACTTAGTTCATCAGCATTAGATGGAATCACACGGAGATCAGTTATCACTTTAGCTAATGATTTGAATTTAAAAATTAGGGAACGAAAAGTTAGTAAAAAAGAATTAAAGTTAGCTGATGAGATTTTTCTTTCTGGTACCGCTGCAGAAATTACTCCAATAATTAAAATAGACAAAAAGAAGATATGCAGTGGAAAAGTTGGAAATATAACTAAATTATTCATGGATACTTATTCAGACATCGTAATGAATAAAAACGAAAATTATTCTCACTGGTTAACTACGGTGTATTAATTGAAGGTTGTTCAGATAGGTGTTGGAGGATGGGGTAAAAATCATTCGAGAGTACTTTCAGAATTTGGTGTGCTTTCCGCAATATGTGATACAAACTCACAGTGTGCAGAGGAGTTTGGAAAAAAATACTCTGTTAATTTTTATAATTCGTTTGAAAATTTGTTAGAAAAAGAGAAATTCGATGCTGCATTAGTTTGTACACCAACGTTTACACATTCAGATATTACTACAAGATTAATTGAAAACAAAAAACATGTTTTTGTAGAAAAACCAATGACGTATTTATCTGAGGATGGTCAAAATCTTGTTGATCTTGCAAAAAGAAATAATGTAATCCTCACCTGTGGATATATAGAAAGATTTAACCCAGCTGTTGCTTCTGTCAAAGATTTTCTTAAATCAAAAAAATACGGCGATTTAATCAGACTTGAATTTTATCGTGAACACAGAATGCCACAACATATCAAGGATGTTGGGGTCATTTATGATACATCGGTTCATGATATTGATACAGCAATGTGGTTATTCGACGAGACACCAGAGGTTGTCTATGCGATTGCGGGCAAAATTAATCATGAACACGAAGATTTTGCTACCATAATGCTTGGCTTCAAAGATAACAAAACTGCAACAATTTCGTCTAATTGGATTACTCCAATACGTGTGAGAAATTTTAATGCCGTTTGTACCGAAGCAAGAATATTTTCTGATTTTATAACTCAAGAAATTCGAATTGAGACAGATAACGGCACAGAAAACCCAAAAAATGTAAAAGCTGAACCGCTATCATTAGAAATAAAAAATTTCCTAGATTCAATAGAGGGTAAAAACGATCTTTTAGTAAAACCAGAACAGGCTGTAAATGTTACAAAAATTGCTGAAGCTGCACTTTTATCGAGCCAGAAGGGTACTCCAATTTATCTTGATCTAAGATGAAAAGAAAGCTGTTAGAGATACTTGCATGTCCTATAGACAAATTTCATCCCCTAGAACTTTTTGAGAATAAATCAGATGATGAAAAAATAACTGAGGGAGCTTTGTACTGTCAACAATGCTCTAGATTTTTTCCAATAATAGATGAAATTCCTATAATGTTACCTGATGAATTAAGAGACAAAAAACAAGACATTGAATTTCTAAAGAAAAACATTAAGGGATTACCAGAAAAAATTGTAACGCAGGCATTGCCATGGCATTTGTGAGGTATTTTGGTTACTAACTATATTTCTGACAAAGCAAAGATTGGTGAAAATACCAAAATTTGGCATTTTGTTTATGTAGGCGATGACGTTGAAATTGGAAACAATGTCAAAATTGGGTCCTTAGCACATATAGACTATGATGTAAAAATTGGAGATGACACACTCATTGAGGGATTAGTTTACATTCCACCACTTTCCAGGATTGGGAAAAACGTCTTCATTGGGCCAGGCGCTGCATTAACAAACGATCCCTATCCTCCTAGTGAAAAATTAGCTGGTGTAACAATTGAGGATAATGTTGTAATTGGCAGTAAAGCAGTCATTAAAGCTGGTGTAACTATTGGCAAAAATAGCGTAGTTGCAATGGGCGCAGTAGTTACTAATGATGTTCCACCAGATACTGTAGTTGCAGGAGTACCTGCAAAACCAAAATATTCACGTGATGAATATGATAAAAAACAAAGTGAATGGAAGAGTATCTAAATCTAAGATTTTATTTCTGTTTTGAAGATCCAATTCTTAATTTTTGTGAGAATAAACACCCAAATGAATATCAAAAATAATGCGAGAAACACTTTAACACCAGAGGTAATTATCGGTTCAACATCTGTAGCGAATGTAATGGGTCCAACAAATACTACCACTAACCCACCACCAATTATTATCAAAACCCACATGACAAGGATAAAACTGTAAATTTTCATTTTCATTAAATTTTGACACCCATCATAAACGCAGTGATAATTGCTAAAACTCCAGAGAACATTGTTAATTTCAAAATTTCATTACAAATTTGTTTTTCTGACAATGGTTTTTTGGCTACAAGCAACCTCACTAGTGTAATTGGTGCATGATTCTCATCAGTAGATTTTAGCTTAAAATCATCAGCATGTAAAGTAGGATTCTTAATTTCTCTATGCTCAACAATTCTTTTCACACTTGAAAGAAAAAGGAATGAGTTTATGATAGCAGGCAAAATTGCAACTGCTGCAATAACTTCTACCTCACCAACTATAGCAATAACACCGTATGTTGCACCAAACATAACTGCCCCAGAATCCCCAGGAAATATCCTACTTGGTAATTTGTGATATTTGTAAAAAGCAAGAGAAGCAAAAGCCAAACATAGACAAGCTATACCAATTTCATAATTCTGTTGAACAAATAGTGAGATTGCCAATGCAAAACTTGCAATTGTAGTGAATCCACTTACTACTCCATTGAGGACATCAATAGAGTTGAATGTGTTTCCTGTAATGGGAATCATAAACACGACTAAAGCTAAATACAAAGAAGGTATTTTGACTGAACCGAATAATGGAAAATCTAGATTTGAATCATATGCACCTAACAAAAGTATTGGTGCTGCACAAAATGCAAGTGCCACTGGCTTAAACCAACCACCCATAGTTTTTCTGTCATCTATTATTCCAACAGAAAATCCCAAAACCGATGTTATGATTATAGCTAAAATCTCTGAAATTGGAAAAAAGAAATATAATGTGATTTCTGATGCAACAATCCCAATCAGTATGGAGATGCCACCTGGTCGTGGTATCATAACATTGCCTTTTTTGTTAACATCTTTTACTGTCAGATTTCGCTTTTCTAAGAATTTAATCAAAATTGGAGTAAAAGCGTAAATCAAAAAAAAAGCAATTGCTGATACAATTATCGCAATGATTATTTTTTCTTGCAATTATCTTACCCTTAATTGTGATTTTATGCTATTTGCAACAGCCATACCGATTTTATCTATTGCTGCTAATTGATTAACGGAAGTTGTTGCTAAATCTTGACGCGTTTTGATATTATTTTTGTATAATCTTCTTGCTCTCACGCGTCCAATTCCCTTAATCTTGACAAGATCTATCAATTCTTCTTTTATACCATATCTTATCCTCTGTCGTAAGGCATCAAGCTCACTGATCAGATCAGCCCGTCCAAGTAATCTTGATAGTTCTCTAAGAGAATATACTAACCAATTTGCAGTTTCAACCATTCTGTGTATGTCGCCAGATTCAATGTTTAGTTGATCAGACAAATCAATTTCAGTTCCTTCATTTATCCATAGATCCATTGCAAGTAAGCTTCTTGTACAATCTTGCATTTCAATATGTTTAATTTTTGTTTGTTTGTTATTTTCAATTACGACGTCTGCCCTTTCTTCATCTTTGTTTCTAAGTTCAAATTTTGGAAAAAATTCATTACAGTTGGTAATTAAATGTAAAAAACCAAACGTGTGTTTTCTTCCTTTAGAAACATCATATTCAATTGCGTTACGAAAATCTCTTGCCGTCATTGGATCAATATATAATCTAGAAACCATTTGACCAAATTTAGTAGCTATATAACCGCCTTCTTTGTTAACAATAAATTTTTCATCTTGTAGAAAGCTTTTTGCGTTTTCTAAATTCAACTCAATTGTTTCATCTTCAACTTGCATACCGCCAAGCGTTTGTGAAAAGAATTTGTAAATTCTATCCTCTGTGATTGTAGGTGATGTAACAACCAAGCTAAGTAAATGAATCCTTAGAGAACTTGGTTCTGTAATTTTTGATTCAATGGGTTCTGGCTCGCCATCTACATAATGTTCAAGTAGATCATCTTGAGGAATTTGTTTTGCAATAATTATCGATTCTCCCTCTTTATCATATTGCGGTCTACCAGCTCTTCCACACAACTGCTTGTATTCTAAAACACTAATGGGGGAATTTCCACCAAATTTTGAGTTATATCTCAATATACTTGATATAACCACTCGACGGGCTGGAAGATTTACACCAGCAGCTAACGTTGGAGTTGCAGATAGCAACTTTATTTTACCATTTCTAAATTCTGTTTCAATGATTTCACGACAGTTTTGATTGAGTCCAGCATGATGAAATGCCACACCCTGTTTTACAACAGATGCCAATTTTTTAATTAGTTCTGTTTGTTCATTATTTGAGAGTATTTTTTTTGAAATTTTTCCTAGTTCTGCTAATTCTTTGCTGCCCAATTTCTTTTCAATATATTTTCCAGAATCCATAGCAAGTTTGACAGAGCTAGGTCTAGTCATAGCAAATAACAAACTTTGACCACCATTTTTTACAGAGTCTATGCCTAAACCAATTGACGGTAATCCTACACTATCAAAATTTATTTTGTATGATTCCCTTTCTTGGTTTTTTACAGTAAAGTCGTCATACACTGCTTCTGAAAGTGGCACAGGTCGCCATTTACTTTCAACTGGTTTACACTCCAACCATTCTGCAAGTTCATCGTAATTCGTAATGGTTGCACTTAATGCAATAATCTGTGATTTGTTTCCTGCAAGTCCAAGTTTGAATCTAGTTAGGATCATTTCTAGAGTTGGACCTCTTCCCTCATCTCCAACTAAATGAATTTCATCACTTATCACGAGTCCTATATCATCAATCCATGACGGACTAAATCGCATTAGAGAATCCATCTTTTCGTTTGTAAGAATCAAAATGTCAGAATTTTTTAATGTGTCATCCGAATCAAAATCTCCTGTAGAAATTGTTACTTTGATTTTACGATCAAGCTTTGCAGTTTCCAGCTTCTTAAATTCTGAAAACTTTTCAGCGGCAAGGGCCTTCAAAGGACTGAGATAAACAATTTTTGTTTTATGTTTTTTAATGTGTTGGATTATTGCCAAAATGGCAATGAGTGTTTTTCCACTTGCAGTGGGTGCAGAAACAAGAATATTTTTCCCATCAAGAACTCCTGCTTTGATGGCATCTTCTTGTGGGGGGTAAAGTTCTGTATAGCCTTGGGATTTTAAGAAATTAATTATGTTAGGATCAAGAGGTAATTCATCAATTTTCATCTTACCGTGTTGTAATGACCTGGTTTTGACTCATAAATAGTTGCATCTCGGACCATTCTACGAATATAATTTCTAGCTTCTTCTTCGTTAAATTTCTCTGATTTTACAAGCTCATCAACAAATGTTTGTTCTAGTACTGGTGACTGCGGTTCACCCTCAAGTGATTTTAGAATTTCCATAAACGTAGCCAATTTTGAAACTTCGCTACGAGGGCGACCCTGTAGCACGCCAATGTCAATCTTTCCTGTGTTGACATCTATTCCCGCATTCTTCAACATTTCATTGAATAAGTAAATTGCCCTATCTGCATCATCTTCCTCAACTTGATTTTTCAACAAAATCCTTGCTCGTGCAGTAGATAATCTAATTAGTCCTTCTAGTTGTCTTGGTGTTATCGTGATCATTTTTTCTTTATCTTCGCCTTCAACGCTTCTCATTTTAAGATAGAATTCCATTATCTTATTTTCAGCTTCTTTTGTAAGAACTGGATCATTTTGTTTTGCATATGCCAAATATTTTGTAAGAATATCTACATCTATAAGCGAAGTAGTGTCAGTTCCAGACGTTCCATGCTGACTTAGTATATGCTGCGCTATCTGTCTATCTTTTTCCTTATGTGGGATATCTCTTACAACAAAGATCAAGTCAAATCTTGTAAGAAGTGGGATTGGAAGATTTACATTTTCAGTTAAATTTTTGAATGGATCATATTTTCCAAACATGGGGTTTGCCGCAGCCAATATTGAGGTTCTTGCATTAAGGGTCGCAACTATACCACCCTTGGCTATGCTTGCTGACTGTTGTTCCATCACTTCATGTAGAGCGCTTCTATCCTCTGGTCGCATTTTGTCGAATTCGTCTATACAAACTAGACCTTGATCACCAAGAACTACAGCCCCAGCTTCTAGCATGAAAATTCCTGAAGCATCACGCACAACGGCGGCAGTAAGACCCGCAGCAGTAGAGCCTCTTCCTGACGTATATAGTCCTCTAGGAGCAATCCTTGCACAGAACTTTAGCATTTCACTTTTTGCAGTACCCGGATCTCCAACAAGAAAAACGTTGATGTCTCCTCTAACTTTTGAGCCATCTGAAAGTGCTCGTTGTGTTGAACCGACAATCAACAAAAGAATAGCTTCTTTGAATAACTCATGCCCCCGAATATGCGGTGCAAATGACGCAATCAATCTATCATAAATATCTGGGTTTTTTGATAACGTTCTTATTATTTTCTGTTCATCTGGGGAAATTTCTTCCCTTTCTGTTCGTCTTGTACCTTTAATTCCCCTGCCTCCAATAAATTCAATATTATTTCCATCCATTCGTAGTCTGTAAAGCGCGCTTTCAGATTGTTTTACTCCAGATACTCGTTCCTGCTCAATTCTGACAATTCCAGTTAAAATAATTCTATCACCAGGACGTGCATAATCCACCAAGTCCTGCTTCATACTGACGTTCACATAGTGAGGCAACTGCCCTGGTGGAAGATCCTCAGGCAATTCCTGCAATCTAACTATTTGAAAATCTATGAATCTACTTTCTTCAGCCACTATAGCTAAATTGGTATATGGACACTTTGGACTCTGACATTTTACAGCTTTATCCAAGCTCATTCCATCAAGCAAAGTAAATTTTGAGATGTGTTTATCAAGACACTTGTAAGTTAATTCTTTAGCCAGCGGTTTTACTTCTGAAGCTCTTACCACCATGCCAGATACACTTGTCATCTTTGTGATTACTTCAGAGTTAATCTGACGTAAACTTCGTTCAGCAGGAAAGTTTGCTATACGTGCACGTATGTCATGTTCGATCTTTCTTGCATATTCCGGGAAACGTTCTTGTAATATTTCCTTAATAGCTCTTGAAAATGCATTGAGAATCTCGTCAGGACTTTCAACGAACTTTGATTCAATAAATGGAACCGACACCAAGTCATTAAAATCTACAACAATGTACTTTGCTCTTTTTGGCATCATTTGATCAATTTGTTCAACATAAGAAAAAGATCCTGTAGGATCTTTGAACTGCGTTAGAAATTCCTTTACTTTGTCTGCAAGTGCTGATTCTGTTTGTGATTCCTCTGCAGTCATTTTTTGTTACCTAATATTGTTTTAGAAAACTTTGTGCTATTATCGTGAAGGTTATTGTAGAATTCACGTTCTTCTACAGACAGTTTCTGAGCAATCTCAGCTGTCAGTTTGGATGCATCTGCAAGACGAATTATTTTGGTTTGCCTAGTTCTAAGTAGTTTGTTTAGCATGCTTTCAACCCTGTCATAATCTTTTTCAGGCAATCCTTTCATGTACGATTTCAACTTTATGTAAAAATGAGGATCAGCTTGTTGTTGCACTTGAAGTGTCGACAGATCAAATTGACCTAACATTATCTCCTTTTCAACAGCCTGTTTTAATTGTACAAGCATATCTACATCTTGAATTTCAACATGTTTTTCAGATTCTAAAACCTCTGCAACCCATCTAGGAATATTAAGAATTTCACCCTGTTTTCCTTCAATTGAAATGCCTGAAACATCTAATTTCAGATCTTTTTTAAATTCCACTTTAACATCCTTTAGACTATTTCCTATCGAATGCATGTGTACCAGTTCAGACATTTCCAATGGATCTGTAACACCATTAAACCATTTAATGGATACGATCGATCAAATGAATTTACAAAAAGCTTTGATCATTTGATCCTTTATGTCATTTATTAACAAGACAGGCTGGTTAAGATCCAATGTCGTCATCAAGCGTTATGTGGGTAGAGAAATACCGTCCCCAGAAAATATCTGAATTGATAAATCAAAAGGAAATTGTGGGCAGTATTAACTCTATGTTGAAAAACCAGTCTGAATTACCTCATCTTTTATTTTCAGGTTCGGCCGGAGTAGGAAAGACTTCTGCTGCACTTTGTGTATCAAGAGAGATCCTGGGTAAACATTGGCGGGACTATACTTTAGAGCTTAATGCATCTGATGAGCGGGGAATTAACATGGTAAGGGAACGTGTAAAAAAATTTTCACGGTTTGCAGGATTAGATACAGAAATTCCGTTTAAAATAATAATTCTTGACGAGGCAGATGAGATGACAGCAGATGCACAAACTGCACTTAGAAGGATAACTGAAGACACTGCAAAAATTTGCAGATTTATTTTAATTGCAAATAATTTATCAAAAATAATTAAACCTATTCAAAGTAGATGTGTTGTATTCAAATTTACTAAGATTTCAGACAAGGAAATTCTCTCTCAATTAAAATCCATTGGTAAAAAAGAGAAGATTAAGGCAGATGAAAAAGGATTGAGTGCTATATGTGATTATACTGATGGCGATCTACGTCATGCAATTAATATTCTTCAAGCAGCTGCAAGTTCAGGAAATGTAACCGAGTCAGTTGTCAAATCAGTGGTTGGATTAACTAAAACAAATGATGTTCAAGATGTTCTAAAATTAGCCCTTGATGGAAAGATTTCTGATGCAAGGGACAAAATGATAGAACTGATCAAAGTTTATGGAATGTCAGAGTCAGATTTTCTAAAATATATCAATCAAGCAGTTTTTAATTCCAAAGCCAACAACCTTGAGGGAATGTTAGAGACAATTGCAAAGTATGATTACAGAATTTTGGTAGGTGCTAACCCTGAGATTCAGCTGTCAGCACTATTAGCAGAGTTAACAAAATTTGGGAAATAACAAGCGCAGAGAGAGGGATTCGAACCCCCGCGTGCTTGCACACACAGGCTCTCAAGGCCCGCGCTCTACCAGGCTAAGCGACCTCTGCAAAAATCAGTTATTATGACTGGTTAAAATTTGTTTTAAAGAAAAAAAAACGTTAGAAATTACTTTCTAAACAATTCCTTTGCTCGGTACATCATGATGTGAGTGTGGGTTTGCTGCTCCAGAACTTAGATTTTGGTAAGTTCCTGCAGCCTTTTCGTGAAATTCCTGTAAGCCTTGGTCCACTAATACCGCTTGTGGGGGACAAACTGATACACATGCCATACACCAGATACAATCATGTTCTCTAATTGCATCAGCCTTGTCTGTGTAATCTAATCTCTCTTCTTTCTCAGTAGTACCTAGACCTTTCCATGGTGTCTTATCTTTCACTGCATCTATGCCTGAAATGTCCTTGTCAGTTCTGTACCATTGAAATATTTGTACAGGACAAGCCTCAATACATGCGCCGTCTGCAACACAAGAATCCCAGTCATTTGCCACCATAGTACCTGTTATACCTAGAGGAACCATCTTCTCTTTGTGCTTTTTATAGTCAGCAAGAACTTTTTCGTCCTTTGATGCTTCAACTAGCCCTTGAGATGGCCAAATCCAGTGAAAATTTTCGCCGTCATCCAGTGCAATCTTTCCGATCGGCTTTTTGTCTCCTTTACAGAAGTCCTCTTGAATTGGCATTAAGAATTCTATTTTTAGATATTATTTAAATCTAGACAAATTTAGTTATTCCTAACTGGAAATTTTAAAATTTTTAGTCATAACACCGTTTTTCATTTTTCCTTACGTTCATATCGTTTCATGATGGTTTTTGATTGTTGGATATTATCAAATATGATGTTTATAGCGGACCAAATATTGGAATTTTTACCAGTGTAAATGACAAATTTGTTTTTATTCCAAATGGATTTGCCAAAACTAAGGCTGAGAATTTAGCACGCTATCTTCAAACTGAATATCTTATGACGCCTGTTGCCAACACCAGATTACTTGGTATTCTAATGGTTCTAAACAATCATGGAATACTTTTACCTAAAACATCTTCTCCAGATGAGATCGCAAATTTACGAAAATGCACTGACTTGAATGTAAAAATATTAGATACGAAATACAATGCCCTAGGAAATTTAATCTGCGTTAATGATAAGGGCGGAGTTATTTCTCCCATTATTGAAAAGGAATTCATCAAAGAAATTGAGGATGTTTTAGATATCGAAGTGATCCAAAAGAAGGTTGCTGGATTTCATCAGGTTGGTGCTGTAATGGAGGCTAACAATCTTGGAGGTATTATTCATCCTGAGGCAGATGAGGAAGACATTAAAAACTTTTCAAATGTTTTAGGTGTTAACCTTGAACCTGCAACAATAAATGGAGGAATTCCATTTGTTTCCTCTGGCATGTTAGCAAACAGTAATGCTGTTGTAGTTGGCAACTTAACAAACGGCCCTGAAATTATGATGCTAACAAGAGCATTTACAAATTAAGAACGTCTTTTGGGCTTGTAACTAAGTCGTCTAAAGAAATTTGCTTTTCTGTTCTATCCACCATATTTCTTAAGACAACTTGTTTCTCTGAAAATTCTTTGGGCGCGAATATAACACAAAACTTTGAGTTTGCTGACATTTCCATCTGTTTTTTTAATGACTTTGCAGTTAAATCGATGTTTGTTGATATTCCAAGTTTTCGTAGTTTTGAGACGCAATTAATTGCATCTGATTTTAATTCGTCATTTACGTAGAGTACAGATATTGTATCAGCAGGTGGAATAGAAGAAATGCCTTGATCATCAAGGCGTAGAATAATTCTTTCTACACCTCCCGCTACTCCCGTAGCCCCTAAATCATCACGACCAAACGCATTTGGTAGACTGTCATACCTTCCACCACCTACCAACGCACCCAAATCAGAAGTGCTATCGAATGCTTCAAAGACTATACCCGTGTAATAATCAAGACCCCTTACAATACCGAAGTTAATTCTGATGTTATCCACTCCTCTGTTTTTTAGTGAACGATACAGATTACATAATTCATTCCAACTATCTAATAATTCTCTCCAACCACCACCTTCAATTGAAGCATCAAAGCTTTGTTCAATTTCATCCGGTGTTCCCTTAAGATTTGAAAACTCTAATATTTTCTCCAATTTTTCTAGAGAATATCCCTTTTTCTTGTATTCTTGCAGTATTTCGTCTTTTGATTTTTTTTGAATCTTGTCTACAGCTCTGAAAATATCATGAAGTAAGGTGGTTTCATTTGATTCAAAAACATGGTTGATATACGATTCAACTAGTTTTCTATGATTGATATCAATACTGATGTTTTGTAGTTTGAGATTATCAAAAAACCTAGATGTAAATTCTATAAGTTCTGCATCATGTTCTGTGTTTAGGTTACCAAATGTTTCAATGTTCCACTGATGAAAGAATCGATATCTGCCTTTTTGTGGTTCATCGTATCTCCAAACACCACCAAATGAAGAAAATTTTGCAGGCAATTTCAGATTTTTTTGTGATGCAGCATATCTTGTTAGACCAACGGTAAAATCAAATCTTAGTGCTACCTCCCTATCGCCCTTATCTTTGAATTGATATATCTCATCACGAATGGATGGTCCACTCTTTGCTTCTAGCACGGATAAAAGTTCAATCGGTGAAGGTTCAATCAAATCAAATCCAAAAGTTTTTGCAGTATCCAAAAATGTTTGACGAACGAACTCAATTTTTATCATTTCGTCCGTATCGAAGTCCTTCATTCCACGTGGTAGTTCCATTCAAAAAAAAATCGTAAAAAGTACCTTTAAGATTTGCTGTTTACTTTAACTCATTAATAGCAGAAATTTATAAAAAAAGTATGAGCTACAGGTATCTCGAACATTCAACTGACGCATTTATAGAAGTTAAAGCAAAAACCTTAGAAGAAGCGTTTTCGGTAGCTGGAAAATCAGTTGTTGAAACTATAATAGATTTGAAAAACATTCAGGAAATTGAAGAAAAAAATATCAATGTGAAAGGGAGAAACCTCCTAAATCTGTTGTATAACTGGTTGGAAGAGATTGTAACGATAACGATAACTGATGGTTTTGCTATAAAGAATTTCTCTGTTAATATTAAAAAAAATGATGGGTATGAAATCATTTCAAAGATTTCTGGTGAAAAATTAGACCTAAAAAAACATAATTTCAAAATAGAAATCAAGTCTCCCACATTTCATTTAATGGAAATAAAAGAAAACGATGAAATTACTATGCAGTATCTTTTGGACTTGTAAATAATTCAATAGCCATAGACTGGATTGATTTTTCGTTTAATCTCTACAATCTCATTTAGTGTATTTCTTTCTTCAGAGCTTAATTTCTGCGTAAATTGATTTAGCAATTTCTTTGCGTCAGAAGAAGAGGGCAATGTATAGAACACATCTTCTTCAGCGATCTGTCTTCCTATAGTTACGTTTTGAACAGAACACGCCACCTCTTGTCCAACTTTAGCAGAAGTGATGGTTTTGCCATCATGTTGGAGTTGATGTATAACGCCAATTTTTTTCCCATCTTTGTTCATGAAGGAAATTTTCTGACGTAGATTTCCTACATCCACTCTAATACCAAACACTGCAGGGTTGTTATTTCTAAAAACAAAGCCTTTCAGAAAAGTAAACTTGCATATTGGAGTTAGTTCAGCCAAAATAGAATTTTCTTCATCCGCTTTATCATCCTCGACCCATTGTGTGTATGTATCAATTAAACTGTAGATTATTTTATCAGTGAAAACTCTAATATGATTATCTTCCGCTTCAGTTTCAGCATCTTGTAAAACCTTCACATTGAATGATAAAATTACACCCAAATGTCTATCATTTTCCTTCATTGCCATAGCTTCTAGAACATCTCGACGAGTTACTGGTCCTATGTCAGCTTTTGAAATAGGAATTTGTTGGCGACGTAACATTTCTGTTAAAGCCTCAAGAGATCCAATAGCATCACATTTTAGAATTACTCCATTTGTTTCAGTATTAATAAAAACAGATTGCATCTCGTCTTCAATGGATTTTTTAAAACCTTCTATCTCCGAGTTATCATTGGTTGCATAAAGTGTACTACCAGGCAAAACACCCTCCAAATCTGGTGATGCTATTTTTACACCAGCAGCTGCTTGTATGTGTTCTACTGGTTTGAATTTATCTCGTGGATCTCTCATTTCGTCTAGTGCCTTTGGCAACAGCAAAGCTTTTGGTTTTGTTACAATTACTGAATCTCTTTTTGCGACTATTATAGAATCATCTTTTTTCAACTGACCATCGATTAAAATCACATTTGCTGTAGGACCCAAGCCCACTTCATCATTAACTTCTAGTATGATTCCTCGATTAGACTTTTCCTCTTGGTTTAATTTCTCTTTTAGATATTGCTGTGTTAATCCAACCAAAACTGCAAATAGTTCAGGTATACCTATGCCTGTTTTTGCACTAACAGGAACTATTGCAATCTCCTTTTTGTAGTCATTAATCCTGTAAAATGCTTCTGATTGATATCCCAAAACAGAAAGTGCAGTAACTACATTGTAGATTTTTTCATCCAAAAATGTTTGCACTTCAGGATTTTGTTTCTCAATGGTTTCTGAAATAAACTGTGTTTCTGTATCCTTCCAACCGGAAATCATGTCGGTTTTATTCAGTGCCACGACAAAAGGTACCTTACGGCTTTCTAAAATTTTTAAACTTTCATTAGTTTGAGGTTGAAAGCCTTTGTTTGCATCAACTACTAAAATTGCAATGTCTGCTGCAGAACCTCCGCGTGAGCGCAAATTTGTAAAAATTTCGTGGCCTGGTGTATCAATTACTAAAATGCCTGGAATTTTATGTTCAACCTTACTTAATTTTTCATACAACGGTCCACAAATTTTCTGTATAGTTTCTACTGGTAGAAAACTTGCACCTATATGCTGAGTTATACCACCAGCTTCTCTTCCCTGTACACCAGTTCCACGTACTTTGTCAAGTAGCGAGGTTTTTCCAGAATCAACATGTCCTAAAACGGACACAATGGGTTGCCGAATGCGCATTTTTAATCACTAGAATACTACATTCACTTCCTTATCAAAACTTTCTCTTGAATCTGAGGCATGGATAGAGTTTTCGAGTATTCCTGTACCAAAATCACCACGTATTGTACCCGGACTAGCTTCCTTAGGATTGGTTTTACCGATAATTTCCCTAGTTACATTGATGACATTGTCACCTTCAATTATTGCCGCTACAACCGTTCCAGACGTAATAAATGACACCAATTCACCAAAAAATGGTTTAGAGCTATGTACAGAATAGAACTGTTCAGCCATTTCTACAGTAAAATTGAACGTTTTTAATTTTGAAATACTAAATCCTTTCTTTTTAAAACGTGATAGAATTTCTTCTACCAGATTTCGTTTTACAGCATCTGGCTTTACAATGATTAGTGTTTGATCAGCCAACTTACTTTTTGACTTTAATTCCGCCTTTAACGTATTTTTCTGTCCACTTTAGCTTTCTGGGATCACGTTTTAGAACAAGAAGATTTTTTTTACATTTAGAAGAACAAGACCACAATACAGTTCCATCATTCTTTGCAAGCATTGTTCCTGATCCTTTTGCTACTGGACGATTACAAAAACTACATAATTTTTCTAACATGCTCATAAGACTCACCTAATCTTTTTGGCTTCTCGTTCTGTTTCTCTTAATACAAGAATATCAGATATGCGTATTGATCCCTTGGCGTTTCTTGTAAGTACTCTTCCTTTGTCTTTTCCTTCCAAGATTTTTACTCTAACTTGAATAACTTCTCCAGCAATACCCGTTCTGCCTACAATTTGAATAACTTCAGCGGGTGATAATTCGTCAGTTTTTGGCCTTGTGCTCATGGTTCTGGTTTAGCTTCTGGTTCTGGTTTAGCTTCTGGTTCTGGTTTAGCTTCTGGTTCTGGTTTAGCTTCTGGTTTTGATTTGCCCTCTTTAATTTTTTTAATTGACGCTGTAACTTCATTAATTATGTGTTGAGCATCGCCAGAATCTAAAATTGCCGCTGCCGCCGATGTGACATCAATCCCTAATGCTTTTCCTAACTCTTGTTTACTTGGAACAAAAGCATAATCAGCTCCTTGCTCTTCACATATTATTGGAAGATGTGCTACAACCTCTGGCGGTTCCACATCTTCAGCAATAATGATTAGTTTACTTATACCCCTTTCAATAG
>Ga0208836_100064_pt1 | contig 23597 bp, 20 predicted proteins | sample DeeseametaMP0627_FD_184206 | JGI IMG/M metagenome (GOLD analysis project Ga0208836, IMG submission 184206) | Marine microbial communities from the Deep Atlantic Ocean - MP0627 (SPAdes) | ecosystem: Environmental > Aquatic > Marine > Oceanic | place: South Atlantic Ocean | collected 2011-01-26 | reverse complement strand
CCCGCATCGAAGATGGACTGGCGGCGGCAAACGCCGGTGCCGATGCCATTGGTCTGGTGTTTTACGAGCCCAGCCCCCGTTACGTGACGGTCGCCAGGGCGGCGGCAATATGTGCCAGTTTGCCACCGTTTGTGACCACGGTTGGTTTGTTCGTGAATGCGTCGCAAGCCGCCATTGACCATGTGTTGGCTCAGGTGCCGCTGGATCTGCTGCAATTTCATGGTGATGAGCCCGCGCAGTTCTGCTCCCGTTTTTCGCGTCCCTGGATCAAGGCGGTGCGAATGAAAGATGATGTGGATCTGTATCGTTACGCGATGGAATATCGGGAAGCGGCTGGGCTTTTGGTGGATAGCTATGTGCCCGGTGTCCCTGGTGGTACCGGTGAGACGTTTAACTGGGGCAGATTACCCAAGGATCTGCCCCTTCCCGTGGTGCTGGCCGGTGGCCTGCATCCGGGCAATGTGGCCGATGCCGTAGCACAGGTGCGGCCTTGGGCGGTGGATGTCAGTGGCGGCGTTGAGCAGAAGACTGTTCAGGGCGGCCGCAGTGGAGGGGTCAAGGACCCATCCGCCATCCGCGCCTTTATCAAAAGTGCGAAAATACGAGGAGTAGCTGGTGTCTGAACGCCCTGATTTTTCTGCTTTTCCTGACGCCCGAGGCCATTTCGGCCAGTTTGGCGGCTGTTTTGTTTCCGAGACCCTGATGGGGGCTCTGGACGATCTGGCCGCTATGTATGAGCGTCTCAAGGATGATCCGCAGTTCCGTGCGGATTTCGACTATGACCTGGCCCACTATGTTGGCCGTCCGTCCCCGCTGTACCTGGCGGAGCGATGGTCGAAGCAGCTCGGCGGTGCAAAGATCTGGCTCAAGCGTGAAGACCTGAACCATACCGGTGCCCACAAGGTGAACAACACCATTGGCCAGGCGCTGTTGGCCAAACATATGGGCAAGCCGCGGGTGATTGCGGAAACCGGGGCAGGGCAGCACGGTGTGGCAACGGCCACTGTGGCGGCTCGGCTGGGTCTCAAGTGTCAGGTGTATATGGGCGCTGAAGACGTGGAGCGGCAAAAGCTCAACGTCTACCGCATGAAGCTGCTGGGCGCTGAGGTGATTCCGGTGACGTCCGGTTCAAAAACCCTCAAAGACGCCATGAACGAGGCAATGCGTGACTGGGTAACCAACGTAGATGATACCTTCTACATCATCGGTACCGTGGCCGGCCCGCATCCGTATCCGCTTCTGGTGCGTGACTTCCAGTGCGTGATCGGTCGTGAAGCCCGCGAGCAGAGCCTCAAGCAGGCGGGCAAGTTGCCTGATGCGCTGGTGGCATGTGTCGGAGGTGGTTCCAATGCCATTGGCCTGTTCCATCCTTTCCTCAATGATGATGGTGTGGCCATGTATGGCGTGGAAGCTGCGGGTGACGGTATCGAAACCGGCCGCCATGCAGCGCCGTTGAGTGCCGGTCGTCCGGGTGTATTGCACGGTAACCGTACCTACCTGATGGAAGATGATAACGGCCAGATCATCGAAACCCATTCCGTGTCTGCTGGCCTGGATTATCCTGGTGTGGGCCCAGAGCATTCCTGGCTGAAGGATCTGGGACGGGTAAATTATGTGTCGGCGGATGACAAGGAAGCCCTCTCGGCGTTCCGTGAGCTGACCCAGGTAGAGGGCATCATGCCTGCTCTGGAATCGGCTCATGCGCTGGCCTATGCTCGCAAACTGGCTCCGACCATGTCTCCGGATCAGGACATCGTTATCAACCTGTCCGGTCGTGGAGACAAGGATATTCTGACTGTCGCCGCCATCGATGGCATTGAATTTTAAGGAGCAGTAATGCGTCGTATTGAAAGCTGTTTTCAGCGGTTGGCCGAGCAGAAGCGCAAGGCCCTGATTCCCTTTGTGACCGCCGGTGATTCCAGTAAGGAAGTGACAGTGCCGTTGATGCACGCCATGGTGGAAGCGGGTGCCGACATCATTGAGCTGGGCGTGCCTTTCTCGGACCCCATGGCCGATGGCCCGGTGATCCAGAAGGCCTGTGAGCGGGCCCTGGCCCATGGCACCTCCACCCATGATGTACTGGCCATGGTCAAGGAGTTCCGCGAGAGCGATACCCAGACCCCGGTCGTACTGATGGGCTATCTGAACCCGGTGGAGGCGCTTGGCTACGAAAATTTTGCCAAGGCCGCCTCGCAAGCCGGCGTGGATGGCATCTTGCTGGTGGACCTGCCGCCGGAAGAAGCCCTGGAAATCAAGCCGGTGATGGATGCCCACGAGCTGGACATGATTTTCCTGGTGGCGCCCACTACGTCGGATGCCCGTATCAAACTGATTGGCAAGGCCGGCTCCGGCTACTTGTATTACGTTTCCCTGAAGGGCGTGACCGGCTCCGCATCACTGAATGTGGACGAGGTAGCCGGACGGGTTGAAACAATTCGCAACCTTGCTCAATTGCCCATTGGTGTCGGCTTTGGTATCAAAGACGCTGAATCTGCACAGGCGGTGAGCCGGGTGTCCGATGGTGTGGTCGTTGGTAGTGCTCTGGTGAACCAGATCGCCGCCAATCCGGATAACCCGGAGGCGATCAACAAGGCCATCAGTGACATTCTGGCCGCCATGCGCAACGCTATGGATCAGTAACGGGACCTTTGCATGAGCAACAGCAACTGGCTGGAGAAAATCCTGCCTGCAGTACGTCGCCCCCAGGAAAACCGGCGCAACAACATTCCCGAGGGGCTGTGGCGTAAATGCCCGCGCTGCGACGGGGTGGTGTACCGGCCCGAACTGGACCGCAACATGGATGTTTGCCCGAAGTGTGAGCATCACCTGCGAATCAATGCCCGGCGGCGGCTCAAGCTGTTTCTGGACGAGGGGCCGCAGACGGAAATCGGTGCCGAACTGGCGCCAGTAGACCGTCTCAAGTTCAAGGACTCCAAAAAGTACAAGGACAGACTGGTGGCTGCCCAGAAAGCCACCGAAGAGAACGATGCCCTGATTGTCCTGAAAGGCGCCCTGCACGGTGAGCCCCTAGTGGCCTGTGCCTTCGAGTTCAACTTCATGGGTGGTTCCATGGGCTCGGTGGTCGGCGAGCGTTTTGTTCGCGCGGTGGATGTGTGCCTGGAGCAGAAGCTTCCGCTGGTGTGTTTCTCGGCAAGTGGCGGCGCGCGCATGCAGGAGGCGCTTTTCTCCCTCATGCAGATGGCCAAGACCAGCGCGGCGCTGGAAAAGATGCGCCAGGCGGGGTTGCCGTTCATCTCTGTGCTGACCGATCCAGTGTATGGCGGTGTGTCTGCGTCCCTGGCCATGCTGGGTGATGTGAATGTGGCTGAGCCCAATGCCCTGATCGGCTTTGCCGGACCCCGGGTGATTGAACAGACCGTGCGACAGAAATTACCCGAGGGGTTCCAGCGCAGTGAATTCCTGGTTGATCACGGTGCCATCGACATGATCGTGGCTCGTCACGATATGCGTGATACCCTCCATCGCCTGCTGGCGAACATGATGGGCTGGCCCCTCCAGACTGTTGATGACTGAAGACTCTGCCGCTTCCGTTCTGGCCGCCTGGCTGGAGCGGATCGAGGCCATGCATCCCGCCGAAATCGAACTGGGTCTGGAGCGCATCCGCCAAGTGGCACGTCGTCTTGGGGTGGATTCCATGCCGGTGCCGGTGATCACCGTGGCTGGTACCAATGGAAAAGGCTCCACCCTGCGCCTGATGCAGGTTCTGGCTGAGCGCCATGGCCGTCGAGTCTGTCTCTACACCTCTCCTCATCTGCATCGTTTCAATGAGCGTGTGTGTCTGCCCGACGGTTTAGCCTCGGATCAGCAGCTCTGTGAGGCGTTTGAGCAGGTCGAGCAGGCACGCCAGGATATTTCCCTGACCTATTTCGAGTTCAGTACCCTGGCGGCACTGTGGCTCTTCCGGCGCAGCGAGGCGGATCTGGTGCTACTGGAAGTCGGTCTGGGTGGCCGGCTTGATGCGGTGAATATCGTCGACCCGAATGTGGCGGTGGTCACCTCTGTAGGACTGGATCACCAGGACTGGCTGGGTGACACCCGCGAGGCCATTGCCGGGGAAAAATGCGGCATTGCTCGTTCCGGCAGACCGCTGGTTTTCGGTGAGGCAGACTGGCCGAACAATCTGTCGGCCCTGGCAGAGCGCTATGGGGTTGAGCCGGTTTTCGCCGGGCGGGAGTTTCGCCTCAATAAGCAGGGAGTCACGCTCTGTGATGGTCGTGAGTTGGGCTTTCCCGGCAGGGTGACCCTGGGTCGGGATAACCTGGCGACCGCGTGTCAGGCGCTTGTTCTGGCTGGGGTCCCGGTTACTACACAGGACTGCATGGCGGTGGCCGATGTGCCGCTGTTCGGGCGTTGTGAATTTCGCCAGTTGCAGGGGCGCCCCTGCTGGTTTGATGTGGGGCATAATCTGGCGGCGGTGACCCGCTTCCTGCAACTGTTGCCACCCTGCGAAGGTCGGCGGCATCTGGTGTTCGGAATGATGGCGGACAAGCCCATTGAGGATGTGGTGGCGTTATTCGCCGACCAGCCGGTGAGCTGGCACCTCGCTGCCCCGGCCATGGCTCGGGCAGCATCGCCATCCAGGCTGGCAGCTGCGTTGCCGGCGCAGGCGCCATCCAGTCAGTATGAGAGTATCTCCGAGGCACTGAGGGGAGCCCTGGGCGCTGCACAGAGCAGCGATCAGGTGCTAATCTTTGGGTCTTTCTATACCGTTGCGGAAGCGAGGGGAGAGCAAGGTGGATAAACGAACCCGCCAGCGCATTATCGGCATTGTCCTGTTGTTGGTTCTGGCGGCTGTCCTGGCGCCCTTTGTGTTCCGGTCTCCGGACCAGATTCGCAATGCGCTGGATATGCAAATTCCGGATCAGCCAGAAATGACCGCGGTGAATGTGGAGCCGGTGGTCTCAGAAAAGATGGAAAGCGCTGCAGCGGAGCGTATCCAGTCCGAGCGTGACGCTGTCAAAGAGGCGGCCCAAGAGCAGTTGCGGGCCGAGACGGACAGCGCCGATGAATCTCCTGCTGATGCCCGTGAAGACAGCCAGGCAGCGCCGATTATCGACGACGCGCCCGTGCCACCGCCGGTCAAACCGGATGATAGCCCGGTTCTGGCCGGTTTCGTGGTCCAGGTGGGCAGTTATTCCAGTGCTGATAATGCTGCAGGTGTGGTGGACAAGCTGAAAGCCGCTGGCTACCGGGCCTATAGCGAAACCGACAGCCACCAGGGCAAGGTCGTTCATCGCGTCATGGTGGGCCCGGAAATCCACAAGAAGGATGCCGAGCGAACCCGCCAGCAGCTGGCGGATGACAGTCGTTTTGGCTTCAAGGGGCTGGTGCGGATTTATGCACCCTGATTGCCAGCGCCCATCGGGCGTATCCATGGGCAAGTGCTCCTGCCTCTGTTAAACTTCGCCCTCTGAATTTTCCGGGCAGCCGGGTGCGGACAAGCGCGCCGGGTTGCCTCAGGAATCAAGCCGGTGAGAGCACGCTTTACATGAATCTGGCAGACGCCATCATTCTGATCGTCATCGCAATTTCCGCTTTGCTGAGCGTGCGCCGTGGCTTCACCCGCGAAGCCTTTTCATTGCTCACCTGGGTGGCTGCCTTTATCATCGCGCGCCTGTTCAGCCCGGCCCTGGATCTCCTTCTTCAAGATCAGATTGCCACCCCCAGCCTGCGAGCCGCCGTTGCTTTCGGTTTGCTGTTTGTCCTGACGCTGGTGGTGGGCGCCCTGATTAACCATCTGCTCGGTGAATTGATCCGTGTTACCGGGCTGAGCAGCACTGATCGCTTACTGGGGATGGTCTTCGGCGCCTTGCGAGGAGTGCTGCTGATGGTCGTGCTGGTAGCCTTGGGTCGGCATATGTTTGGCGCTGACCCGTGGTGGCAAGAATCCACTCTGGTTCCGCATCTGGTCATGATGGAAGCGTGGACTCGGGACATGGGTGAGAAGCTGCTCGCCCTGGTCATGAACGTATAAGCAACGAGGGTGTGTAAAACATCATTGATATCGATGGTGTTAGCAGGCCCTAACGAGAGGAAAGTACCATGTGCGGCATTGTGGGCATTGTCGGCCATCGCTATGTGAACCAGGGCATCTATGATGCGCTGACAGTCCTTCAGCATCGGGGGCAGGATGCAGCCGGTATCGTTACCTGTGACGGGGATCGTCTCTATCTGCGCAAGGACAATGGCATGGTGCGCGACGTGTTCCGCACCCGCCATATGCGCCGTCTGGTGGGGAACATGGGCATTGGCCATGTGCGCTATCCCACAGCCGGCAGCTCCAGTTCGGCCGAAGCTCAGCCGTTCTATGTGAATTCGCCCTACGGCATCACCCTGGCCCACAACGGCAACCTCACTAACGCTGAGGCACTGGCGGAGCACATTTTCCGGGCTGATCTGCGCCATATCAATACCACCTCCGATTCCGAGGTACTGTTGAATGTGTTCGCTCACGAATTGCAGAGCATCGGCAAGCTGCAGCCAGAGCCAAACGATATTTTTGATGCCGTGGCAGCGGTTCACAAGCGGGTGGAAGGCGCCTATGCAGTGGTGGCAATGATCACCGGTTACGGCATTCTGGCATTCCGCGACCCCCACGGTATTCGTCCGGTCTGCTTTGGGCGCAAGGATACGCCCAGCGGCCCCGAGTACATGGTGGCTTCCGAGTCTGTGGCGTTGTCTTCCCTGGGCTTTCATATCGAACGAGACCTGGAGCCGGGTGAAGCCATTTATATTACTGCCGAAGGGGAAATGCACACCCGTCAATGTGCCGATAAACCCAGCCTTCACCCATGCATTTTCGAACAGGTTTACCTGGCTCGTCCTGACTCGATCATCGACGGTATCTCGGTGTACAAGGCGCGTTTGCGCATGGGTGAGAAACTCGCGGAAAAAGTGGAGCGAGAGTGGCCGGATCACGATATTGACGTGGTGATTCCAATTCCGGATACCAGCCGTACTTCGGCCTTGCAGATGGCCAATCACCTTGGCGTCAAATACCGCGAAGGCTTCATCAAGAACCGTTATATTGGCCGCACCTTCATCATGCCCGGCCAACAGCAGCGCAAGAAGTCGGTACGCCAGAAACTCAATGCCATCGAGCTGGAATTCAAGGGCAAGAATGTGCTGCTGGTGGATGATTCCATTGTGCGCGGCACCACCTGTAACGAGATCATCCAGATGGCGCGCGAAGCCGGCGCCAAGAAGGTGTATTTTGCCTCCGCGGCGCCAGCGGTACAGTTCCCCAATGTCTATGGCATCGATATGCCGGCTGCCCAGGAGCTGATTGCCCACGGTCGTACCACCGAGGAAATCGGAAAACTGATTGGTGCGGACAAATTGATCTATCAAGATCTGGAAGATCTGGTGGAAACTTGCAAGGAAGGCAATCCCGGAGTGGAGTCCTTTGACTGTTCCGTGTTCAATGGAATCTATCTGGCAGGCAACATCACACCGGAGTACCTGGCAAGCCTGGAAGCACGGCGCAATGACATGGCCAAGGGCAGTAATGAAAAAACCCAGGCACTGGCGGATAACGAGATTATCGACCTGCACAACACAAACTGAGTAAGACCCAAGGGAAAATTGAGGCTATCAATGAACGATCTTGATCCGACACAACTCGATGTGGAAACGCTGGCAATCCGCACTGCACAGTTGCGTACGGATGAGATGGCGCACTCGGATCCGATTTTCCTGACCTCCAGTTTTGTCTATGAAAGCGCCGCCCAGGCGGCAGCGCGATTTGGCGGGCAGGAACCGGGCAATATCTATTCCCGTTTCACCAACCCGACCGTACGTGCTTTTGAACAGCGCCTGGCTGCGCTGGAAGGAGGGGAGGCCTGTGTGGCCTTTGCCTCCGGTATGGCCGCCATCAGTGGCACTTTCTTTTCCTTGTTGGCACCAGGCGATCATATCGTCAGCTCCCGCAGTGTGTTCGGTACCACCAATGTGGTATTTGACAAATATCTGTCCAAATTCGGCATCGAGACGTCACTGGTTGACCTTAGCGACCTGAAGGACTGGGAAGCGGCAATCCGCCCGGAAACCCGTATCTTGTATCTGGAAACGCCGTCCAATCCGCTATCGGAAATTGGTGATATACGTGCCTTGGCCAAACTGGCCCACGACAATGGCGCCTTGCTGGTGGTGGATAACTGTTTCTGCACACCGGCCTTGCAGAAACCGCTGGAACTGGGCGCGGATATCATTATTCACAGTGCCACCAAATACCTGGATGGTCAGGGTCGCTGTCTTGGTGGCGCGGTGGTCGGGCGTAAAACGGAAATGGAAGAAGTGCTGGGCTTTGTCCGCTCCGCGGGTGCCTGCATGAGCCCATTCAACGCCTGGGTATTCCTGAAGGGGTTGGAAACACTGTCGTTGCGAATGGAAGCACAGAGTGCGCGCACTCAGGCGCTGGCCGAGTGGCTGGAAAGCCAGCCGGGCATCGTGCGGGTTCACTATGCGGGTCTGAAGAATCATCCCCAGCATGCACTGGCCGGTAAGCAGCAGTCCGGTTACGGTGCGGTCATGTCTATTGAAGTAGAAGATGCCGCGGGTAACCGGGATAGACAGGCAGCCTGGCGCTTTATTGATGCCACCCGACTGATTTCCATTACCGCAAACCTGGGGGATGTTAAAACGACGATTACGCATCCGGCGTCAACCACCCATGGGCGCGTGAAAGAGGAAGAAAAACAACGGGCCGGGGTTACCGAAAACCTTATCCGTCTGGCCATTGGCCTGGAATCGGTCAAGGATCTCAAGGCAGATTTGAGCCGCGGGTTACAGGCGCTCGGTAGCGCATAAAACGAGACGTTGCATACATAGCAACCTGTGAACAGAAAACGCTTTGGCATGCCGCGTGAAGCGTGCAGCCTGTTGCGTTTGAAAGGGGAACCATGCAGGCACTGGATAAAGCCCTGGCCCAGGTGGGTCGTGTGGTACTGGGCAAAGAAGAACAACTGAAGCTCGCGCTTACCTGCATGCTGGCCAATGGCCATCTGCTTATCGAAGACCTGCCCGGCATGGGCAAAACCACCCTTGCTCATGCCCTGGCCAGGGTGTTCAAGCTTGAGTACCGGCGAGTGCAATTCACCAGTGACATGTTGCCGGCGGATATTCTCGGCGTCTCCGTATTCGACCCCAACACCCAGCAATTCTCCCTTCGCGAAGGGCCGGTGTTCACCCAGTTGCTGCTGGCCGATGAGATCAACCGGGCTACACCGAAAACCCAGAGCGCTTTGCTGGAAGCCATGGAAGAGCGACAGGTAACGCTGGATGGGGTAACCCGTCCCTTGCCGCAACCGTTCTTTGTTGTCGCCACCCAGAACCCGGTGGACCAGGCGGGCACGTTTGTGTTGCCTGAATCCCAGCTTGACCGTTTTCTGATGCGGATTTCTCTGGGTTACCCAGCTCCGGAAGTGGAGTTGCAGTTGCTGGCCGGTGGCGACTTGCGCGAGCAGGTTCGCGAACTGCAGGCTGTGATTAACAGTGAAGGACTGATCAAATTGTCACGGGTAGTGGGCAAGGTCCGCGCCAGCCATGAGCTGCTGGACTATGTACAGCGTTTGCTGGATGCCACTCGTTCTGATGATCGTTTCGTTGCTGGCCTCTCTCCCCGTGCCGGGCTGGGTTTGCTAAAGGCAGCCCGGGCATGGGCCCTGGTCAGTGGCCGGGATTATGTGCTGCCGGAAGATGTGCAAGCGGTATGGCCATCCGTGGCGGAGCACCGTCTCAGTGCTCGTCAGGGAGGGAGTGTGGCGGCCATTACCCAATCCCTGCTGCAGTCCGTACCCGTCATCCGCCGCTAGCCCATGCAGCTGCCGGCGCCGATACGAAACCTTTACGAACGCTGGCTGGCCCGGCGTTTGCCGCCGGCCAGACAGATCGTGCTGGATCAACGACGCATCTTTATCTTCCCCACCGGTTACGGTTTCTTTTATCTACTGGTCGCGGCGTTGTTGTTCATCGGTGGCATCAATTATGAAAATAACCTGATCCTGGCATTGTCCTTCCTGCTCGCCAGCCTGTTTATGGTGGCAATTCTGCATACCTTCCGGAATCTGTCTGCTCTGGGTATACGTAACGGTGGCAGCGAATCCGGTTTTGCCGGAGAAGAAGGGGCGCTGGAAATCGTATTGTTTGCCCAGCGACGAGAACATCATTGCGTCTGGCTACGCTGGCGTGGCCAGGACGATCAGCAGATCAGCATCCGCCGAGGCGAAGAAGAAAGTTTGTGGCTGAACCTGCCTTTGGCAAAGCGGGGCAGGGTGATGGCGCCACGTCTCAAGGTGGAAAGCCGTTTTCCGCTCGGGCTGCTGCGTACCTGGTCCTATGTATCGCTGGACCATTATTGCCTGGCCTGGCCGCGACCTGAGGAAAGCCTGGATTGCCCGGCAGATGGCGGTAAGGAAAATCAGCAGGCGTTCAGTAGTGGCCAGTCAGGGAATGACGAATTTCAGGGGCTGCGCAGCTACATCCCCGGGGATTCCCTTCGCCGGGTAGACTGGAAAGGTTATGCACGGGGCCGCGGGCTGAATACCAAGCAGTTCGAAGAGCCGGTGGGTGGCCGCCTTTGGTTGCGTTGGGATTGTTTGCAGGGGCTTGGCGAGGAGAAGCGTCTGTCAGTGCTGTGCTTCTGGATTTTGCAACTGGATCCGCAGCGTCAACCCTATGGTTTGAAGTTGCCGGGCCTGACACTTGCGCCGGATACCGGTGACGTGCATCGCTGGCGTCTGCTGGACGCCCTGGCCAGTTATCCGGATTTCTGAGGCTCTCCATGGCGCGCATTTATCAGGTTCCGTCCCATACCCGACTCTGGCTCGCCCTGGCTGTCGTGCTGTGCTCCTTGCCGCAACTTGTCAAAGGGCCCCTCTGGCAGGCCGGGTTATTGGTGCTGGTGATTCTGATCCGCTGGTTGGTGGAGCAGCAGCGGCTGATGTTGCCGGGCCGAATGGTTCGTTCGCTGTTGTTGATTGGCGCTGTGGCGCTGACCTTTTACAGCTTCGGTAGACTTTATGGCCCGCAAGCAGGGGTTGCCTTGCTGGTCAGCCTGTTTGCGCTCAAGTATCTGGAAGTGGTGCAGCAGCGTGATGCCTATGTGGTGGTTGTGCTGGGGTATTTCGTCTGTGCAACGGCGCTGCTGTTTTCCCAGACACCAGGCATGTTTCTCTATGTGGTCCTGTGCATGACGGTGCTGACCACCTGCCTGGTAGGGATAAATCACAGTGATACTCGTGCCAGTGGTCTTCTGCATGGCAGGCGTGCGGTTGTGATTACCCTGCAGGCGGTCCCACTGATGGTGGTGTTGTTCCTGTTGGTGCCTCGTGTGGCTCCGCTGTGGAATATGCAGGTGGGGGGTGACAAGGCTCGCACTGGCATGACCGACAGCATGTCGCCGGGCCAGATTAGCGAGTTGTCGGAATCCGCAGAGCTGGCTTTTCGGGTGGACTTTCAGGGTGATGTGCCGCCTCGGGCCCAGCGTTATTGGCGGGGGCTGACACTGAGCCACTATGACGGGCGTACCTGGCAGCAGGCTGTAACTCAGGGGCAGTCGGAATCGGAATATCTTTACCGGCGAGGAACCGAAAAACCGGACTGGTACCAACGGCTTGAGAGCCGTTACTCGTCGGAGCAGCAGCGCTATCGCTACCAGGTGATCGCAGAACCGACTCAGCGTCGCTGGCTTTTCAGTCTGGCCGTTCCTTTCCCCCTGGATGGAGACATGGCGCTGGCAAAGGACATGCGTCTGGTGGCCAACCAACCGGTGTCGCAGCGGTTCGCCTATCGGGTAGAAAGCGTGCCTGCTGCCGCTGAGGCTATAGGCCTGGAGGGGCAAGAGCGGCAACTGATGCTGTCGTTGCCCCAAGATGGGGGAAGCCGGGCTAGAGGGCTGGCACAACAATGGCGTCTGGAAAGTGGCACCGCCGCCGATTCTGCCCGTGATATCGCTCAGCGAGCACTGCGTTATTTCCGTGAGCAACCCTTCCATTACACCCTGCGACCACCACGGCTCACAGCGGATCCGATTGATGAATTTCTGTTTCGTACCCGTCGGGGGTTCTGTGAGCATTATGCCTCCAGCTTTACCTTTCTGATGCGGGCTGCAGGAGTCCCGGCGAGGGTTGTTGTCGGCTATCAGGGGGGCGAGCAGAACGAACTGGGTAGCCATTTGCTGGTCCGGCAGTACGATGCCCATGCCTGGAGTGAAATCTGGCTGGACGGGCAGGGATGGACCCGGGTTGACCCGACCGGCGCGGTTGCGCCCGAGCGTATCGAACTTGGGCTCAGGGAGGCCCTTGAGAATAGTGAAGATGGCAGCGATGTGCTGGATGATCTGGGGCTGCGTCGCTTCTCGGATGGTGGCTTGTTCGCGACACTCAGTCAGTGGATGGATTACGTGGATTTCCGCTGGCAGACCTGGGTGCTGGGCTATGACAGCGCCTTTCAGTACGAATTTCTGGAAGATCTGCTTGGCGCGGTTACGCCAGTGCGCATTGCCATTGCCCTGATTGTCGCCGTGACCCTGTTGATGGGGCTGTATGCATTGTTTCTGTTGTGGCAAAGCGGCAATGAAAAGCTGACCCTGATGGAGCGGGAATACTGGCGGCTGCATCAGCGTGCCAGTGAAAGGGGACGGCCTCTGGTGGCGGGTCTCACTCCAATGCAACTGTGTCAGGCGATCAGTGAACAGTGGCCCCAGGCGGCGGTTGCTGCCGAGAACTGGGCAAAATACTATCAGAAGCTCCACTATGATCCGCTTTCACCGCCGGATAAACAGCAAAAGCGCCATTTACGCAGCCTGAGAAATCGCTTATACAAATTATTGGACTAGTGTGCTATCACTAGATCATGGCCCACCGGCCACGAGCTGCGATAACCGGTTGTTATGGAGAACGACAAATGCGCGCCGCAAATTACAAGAAAGGGCTCGAACTCACTGACCACAGCCCCTGGGCACAGGCCTTCTGGGACGATCTGGTACCGTTGAAAAACCGGGTGGTAGAGCATCCGGTGTTTGTGGAAATGGGGGCCGGGACACTGAGCCTGCCTCGTTTTCGCAGTGCCTTGCTGAATTTCTACCCGTTGGTTGAGAATTTCCCCAAATACATGGGCCTGAATCTGGCCAAGACCCAGCCGGGCCGTTACCCGGGGCACGAAGAAAGCAAGAATTGGTTGATCAGCAATATCAAGGTCGAACAGCGTCATGCCTACTGGTACCAGGACTGGGCCATGGGCTTTGGCATCACCCTGCAAGAGCTTGAGTTCGTCGCACCGCCGGCAGCCATGGACGCGGTCAATCATTACCTCTGGCATATGGGCCGACAGGCCAGCCTGGAGGAGGGATTGGCCGCTACCAATCTGGCCATTGAATGGGCCACCGGGGAATGGAGCCAGAGTGTGGTCAAGGGCATGCAGGCCTACCAGGAAAATGGAGTGGCCACCATTAACCGCCATTCCATGGCCTGGTTGCGGGCCCACGCCTCCTACGATGATGCGCATCCCCACGAGGCCATGGAGTTGATCAAACTCACCTGTGCTGATGAAGCAAGCCGGGAGAGGGCTTTCGCGGCAGCGGCCAAAGGACTCGAATACTACATTTTGGCGCTGGACTACTGTTACTCAGAGTCGGATTGAATCGACGGGCCATACCTGCAAAGCCGGGAAAGCTGCCTATTGAGTCTGGGTGGTTGTTCCCGGCCTGATGGCTTTGTTCACGATTAACAGTCCACTGCCTCTACATATAGACTTTCAACTTGTCGCGTATGACGCGCTGTATCGCTTTGATCTCCATGGGGGAGCGTTCCGATAGTCTGGAAGGCTGGATTCTGTGCAGATGCAGGCAGGGAAAATCTTTTTTGAAGGCGCGCAGATCCCCTTTGGTGATGACCGGTAAAAACGGAATGTCACTGGACTCCTTTTTCATCAGGGCCCACAGGCCCACTTTCAGGGGCACCGGTTTGATAACCCGTTTGCCGTACTTGAGCAGACGTAACGTCAGAAACAGTCCTTCCTTGCCAAACAAATCCCCCGGCACGATATACATGCCCGTGGCGTGAACACTGTGGTCGCCAATACCATTGAAGGTATCGTGGTAAGCATAGGGGTTGGGCAGAATCACCAGTGAGCGATCATCATCCGGTGGTATGGAAATATCATAGTTGGTATAGAGCTGTTCCACCGGTGCACTGTAAACGCACAGCGTATCCTGAAACTGTTTGATAAAGTTGACCGCCCGCTGGTGGTTGTCAAAGTCATTCAGTTTCCAGATAAGGTGCTCTGGAATCCCCAAGTCGTTCAGCATATATCACTATATTGAGTGGTTATTAATTATTAGATGATGAGCAGAATATAGCATAGGTTTATCCCCCAACCAGTGGTATTGCCTTATCAAAATGACCAGAAGTGACCGCCGTCACGGCGGCTGAGCAATGGACGGAACGAATGCAGAAAGAATTTCCCGTTGATGATGTTGTCGTGCCATTGCGTGACGCCTTGCTGAGTGGGGGCTGTGCGATTCTGGAAGCGCCGCCCGGCGCCGGAAAATCCACCCGGGTGCCGCTATGGCTGCTGGACAGTTTCGGCTCTGACCAGGATCGTATTCTGATGTTGGAGCCACGTAGGGTGGCGGCCCGTTCCGTAGCCTGCTTTATGGCCTCCAAGCTTGGCGAGCCAGTCGGGCAAACCGTTGGTTACCGGACTCGCACGGATACCTGTGTTAGTGCCGCTACCCGGTTGGAAGTGGTCACTGAAGGGGTGCTAACACGCATGGCATTGAGTGATCCGGAGTTGCAGGGCATCACACTGGTAATCTTTGATGAGTTCCATGAACGCTCCCTGAATGCGGATCTGGGATTGGCGCTGGTCAGGGAAATCCGCGAGGCATTCCGGCCTGATCTGGGGCTGCTGGTAATGTCCGCCACCCTGGACTGCGGGCCCCTGGTGACCCTGCTGGATGCTCCGGTGATTCGCAGTGAAGGGCGCAGTTTTCCGGTCGATGTGATCTATCGACCGCCGGCCCCCCGTCAGGACTGGCGTGATCACTGCGTCCAGCAAATTCGCTCTGTGGTCGGTGATGCCCAGGTGGTACTGGTGTTTCTGCCCGGCCGAGGGGATATCCAGCGGGTGGCTCGGGGTCTGTCTGAATCCGGACTCAGCTTGCCGATTGCCGAGTTGCATGGAGGTCTGCCGCTGGCCCAGCAACAGCAGGTGCTGGAGTCAGCCAGAAACGGCGATGCCCTGATTGTGCTGACCACCAATGTGGCGGAAACCAGTCTCACCATCGAGGGGGTCACCCATGTCATTGATACTGGCCTGGCCCGGGAACCTGTCTATGATCCGGCCCGCCACCGTAGCCGGTTGGTCACACGGCGCATCAGTGAAGCAAGCGCCCGGCAGCGCAGCGGGCGGGCGGGGCGATTAGGCCTTGGTTGCTGTCTGCGGTTATGGTCCGAGTCCGAGGTCATGGCCAGCCATCAGAAGCCGGAAATAGCCCGAGTAGCGCTGGATCAGCTTGTTCTCGATCTGGCCCGCTGGGGATGCCGGGAGCCGCAGCAGATGCACTGGCTGGACCAACCGCCAGCGCCGGCCTGGCAGAGCGCGGTGGCCAGGCTTCGCGATGGTGGGGCGCTGGATGTGCATGGCGGACTGACAGAGCATGGTGCAGCCATCGCCCGCCTGGGAATCGAGCCGGCACTGGCCATGCTGATACTGGCAGGCAGAGAGCAGGGGCTGCCGGTGGCCGCCGCGCGAGTCGCTGCCTTGTTGTCCGAGCGGGACATTCTCAATGGTCAGGGCGTGGATTTGCGTCGTCGCCTGCGGGCACTGGAAACCAACCCTGACCGTCACAGACTGCTACTGGCTGAAGCGCAGCGACTAGTGCCAGGCAAACCGCGCGATAGCACTGACTGGCGGAATGGTCTGGGTGAACTGCTGGCCCGGGTCTACCCACGACAGGTGGCTCGGCTGCGTCAGGCGCAGGACAATCGATACCAGATGATGGATGGCCCCGGTGTACAGCTGCCACCGGGAGACAGTCTGGTTGGCACACAATGGCTGTTGATTCTGGACACGGATGGCCAGCCCCGGGATGCCCGCATCCGACTCGCCATGCCGCTGGAAGAGGCAGATCTGCAAGCAGTCATGGCACAGCAGGGACAGTGGCATGAGAAGATTGGCTGGGATAGAGAGCGCCAGCGGGTAACCGGTTGGCGCCAACACAGCCTGGGCGCCATTGTCCTGCAGAGCCAGCCCATGGAATCGTTGAGCGCGGATCAACAGATTGAGGGTCTGCTGGAGGGGTTGCGTGCGGAGGGTTTGAAGCTGTTGCCTTTGTCTGAGGGCAGGCGGCAGTGGCAGGCGAGGGTGAAAAAACTGGCGGCTGTGGACGAAGACGGCTGGCCGGATGTCAGTGATGCGGCCTTGCTTGAAAATCTGGAAAGCTGGCTGGCGCCGTTTCTGGTCGGCATGCGCACGTTGCAGGACCTGCAGAAGGTAGCAGTGCGTGACGCCCTCAATGTGTTGCTGACGGCAGACCAGCACAAGCGTCTGCAACGCTGTATGCCTGAGACTGTCGCCATTCCCACCGGGCGGCGGGTGCAACTCGATTACACGGGGGATACGGTGGTGCTGGCCGCCAAGCTTCAGGAGCTGTTCGGGCTCTCCCAACTACCGGTCATTGCTGAGGGCAGGCTGGCTATCAGTGCCCATCTGTTGACCCCGGCAGGACGGCCGGCAGCTATTACCGATAACCTGGAACGGTTCTGGCGAGAAAACTACCAGGCGGTTCGCAAGGACTTGCGTGGCCGGTACCCCAAACATCCCTGGCCAGAAGACCCTCTTGCGGCAGAGGCTACGGTGCTAACCAAGCGCCGCCTCAATGCTGGCCAGTAACGAGCTTGAGTATCGTTAACGCTTCCGCCACAACCAAAAACGCCCGGCATGAGCCGGGCGTTTTTGGTTCGTGAAGCGATCAGTCAATCTTAAACAGATTGAGCAACCGGGATCTTCACGGTATCTGCCACGTCCTGGTACTCCGGCATCTGGTCGAAGTTCAGGTAGCGGTAGATCTCGGAGGACATGGAATCGATGGTGTTCGCGTATTCCATATACTCTTCGGTGGTGGGCAGCTTGCCGAGGATAGACGCCACAGACGCCAGCTCAGCCGATGCCAGGTACACATCCGCACCCTGACCCAGACGGTTCGGGAAGTTACGGGTGGAGGTGGATACCGCAGTGGACTTCGGCGCGATGCGAGCCTGGTTCCCCATGCACAGGGAGCAGCCCGGCATCTCGGTGCGCGCACCGGCACTGCCGAAGATGTTGTAGTAGCCTTCTTCGGTGAGCTGGTGTTGATCCATCTTGGTCGGCGGAGCGATCCACAGACGGGTCGGCATGGTGCCGCTTTCCACTTTCTGCAGCAGTTTACCGGCGGCACGGAAGTGACCGATGTTGGTCATGCAGGAACCGATGAACACTTCGTCGATCTTGGCGCCAGCCACGTCGGACAGGGTCTTGGCATCGTCCGGGTCGTTCGGGCAGCACAGTACCGGTTCGTTGATCTGGTCCATGTCGATTTCGATGACGGTGTGGTACTCGGCATCGGCGTCGGCACGCATCAGGCTCGGGTTGGCCAGCCACTCTTCCATGCCCTGGATACGACGCTCAATGGTGCGGGCATCGCCGTAGCCATTGGAGATCATCCACTTGAGCATGGTGATGTTGGACTTCAGGTACTCGGTCACGCTGTCTTCCGACAGGGTGATGGTACAGCCGGCAGCGGAACGCTCGGCGGATGCATCGGACAGCTCGAATGCCTGCTCGACGGTCAGGTCGTCGAGACCTTCGATTTCCAGGACGCGACCGGAGAACACGTTGACCTTGCCGGCTTTGGCAACGGTCAGGTGGCCGTCTTTGATGGCCTGCAGTGGAATCGCGTGTACCAGGTCACGCAGGGTGATGCCCGGCTGGCGTTTGCCCTTGAAGCGAACCAGAACCGATTCCGGCATGTCCAGCGGCATAACGCCGGTAGCGGCAGCAAAGGCTACCAGGCCAGAGCCCGCGGGGAAGGAGATGCCCATGGGGAAACGGGTATGGGAGTCACCACCGGTGCCGACAGTGTCTGGCAGCAGCATGCGGTTCAGCCAGGAGTGGATGATGCCGTCGCCCGGACGCAGGGAGACACCGCCACGGTTCATGATGAAGTCGGGCAGGGTGTGCTGGGTTTCCACGTCAACCGGCTTGGGGTAAGCAGCGGTGTGACAGAAAGACTGCATCACGAGGTCTGCCTGGAAACCCAGGCAAGCGAGATCTTTCAGTTCATCACGGGTCATCGGGCCAGTGGTGTCCTGGGAACCCACGGTGGTCATCTTCGGCTCGCAGTACATGCCGGGGCGAACGCCGTCCAGGCCGCAGGCCTTGCCGACCATCTTCTGGGCCAGGGTGAAGCCCTTGTTGGAGTCGCCCGGTTGTTCCGGCTTGCGGAACAGTTCGGAAGGTGCCAGACCCAGGGCTTCGCGAGCCTTTGTGGTCAGGCCGCGGCCGATGATCAGGTTGATACGGCCGCCAGCGCGAACTTCGTCCAGCAGTACCTGGGAGCGTAGGTCGAATTCGGCAATCACTTCGCCGTTCTTTTCTACCTTGCCAGCGAACGGGTAAACGTCGATCTGGTCACCGGTTTCCATTTTGGAAACATCGCACTCGAAGGGCAGGGCGCCGGAGTCTTCCATGGTGTTGAAGAAGATGGGGGCGATCTTGCCACCGATGCAGACGCCGCCAGCGCGCTTGTTCGGTACGAACGGAATGTCGTCACCAAAGTGCCACAGCACGGAGTTGGTGGCGGACTTACGGGAGGAACCGGTACCCACAACGTCGCCCACGTAGGCAACGGGGAGGCCTTTGGCCTTCAGTTCTTCCATTTGCTTGAGCGGGCCGATTTCGCCGTCTTTTTCCGGGTGAATGCCTTCACGGGCATTCTTCAGCATGGCGTTGCCGTGCAGCGGGATATCCGGGCGGCTCCAGGCGTCCTGGGCCGGGGACAGGTCATCGGTGTTGGTTTCGCCGGTTACCTTGAAGACGGTCAGAGACATTTTCTCTGCCAGGTCTGCGCGATTGGTGAACCACTCGCCTTCAGCCCAGGACTCAATGACTTCCTTGGCCTTGGCGTTGCCGGCTTTCATCTTGTCTTCCACATCGTGGAAAGCATCGAAGACAAGCAGGGTGTGCTTGAGTTCGTCAGCAGCGATTTCTGCCAGTTCGGCATCATCCAGCGCTGAAACCAGCGTGGCCACATTATAGCCACCCTGCATGGTGCCCAGCAGCTGTACGGCACGTTTACGGTCGATCAGGGGAGAGCTGGCTTCACCGTTAACAATCGCGGTCAGGAAGGCGGCCTTCACGTAGGCGGCCTGGTCCACGCCCGGCGGTACGCGGTTAACGAACAGGTCCTGAATGAATTCTTCTTCGCCGGCCGGCGGGGTTTTCAGAAGTTCGACCAGCTCGGCAACTTGCTGCTCGTTCAACGGCTTGGGCGGCACACCGTCAGCGGCGCGCTCTTCAACATGTTTGCGATAGGCTTCTAGCACAGCGTTTCCCTCTTTACTCGAATTGGCTGATTTCTTTTGGAAATCAGTCTTTTAGGGTGTTACTGGGGGTTGGAATTGCGCGCGGAGTATAGCCGAAATGCCATCAACTGTTAAGCCAAACCGTGGTTACAGCCATTCATGTGATGAATACTCGCAATCACTGAAGGCGGTCAGTAGGGGGCTTTGTGGCCAGCGGGCGGTCGTCTGAAGCGTTTGTAGCTCCACAGGTACTGGGCTGGCTCTTCGTCGATCAGTCCTGCGATGGAGCGGTTCATGGCCTGGAGGGCGGTATCCAGATCGTCATCGGCGACTTGAGGGTCCGCCTGGCGCACGCGAATTTCGAAACCCTGACCCTCAGGGAGTCGGCGAGCCCAGGCCATGAAGGTCACCGCGCCGGTCTGACGGATCAGCTTGCAGGCCAGTGTGCCCGTGTACGTGGGCTGGCCATAAAAGGGAGCATGCCGGCCACTGCGGCGATCCGGCACCTGGTCGGGCAGGATGGCAGTAAGCGCACCTTTCTTCATGGCGCGCACCAGACCGGCCACCCCTCGTGCAGTAGTCGGGTACATGGTGGACCCAAAGTGTTCGCGGCCGGAACGTATCAGATCATCCACTTCCGGCAGTCCCGAGGGGGCAAACATGGCATGCAGTCCGAATTCGGTGGCCAACCAGAAATTGAGTACCTCCCAGCACCCCAGATGGGGAGCCAGAATCATCACTGGTTTACCCTCCATGACAGCCTGGCGGAGGGGGGCGTCGCCATCCACTGCCACGATCCGTTTCAGTCCTTGCTCAGGGTGTCGCCAGAAAAGAGCAATCTCGAAGGTGTTGCGGGCGCTTTCAAGAAGGGACTGACGGGCCAGATGGTGTCGTTGTGTTTCATCCAGATGGGGGTAGCACAGGGCCAAATTGATTCGGGACACGCGCTGGGCCTCGCTGGGGAGTCGCGCCAGCAGTGCTCCGAACAGGCTGGCTATGCAGCGGTTCACAGCATATGGAAGACAGGCGATCAGTCGCAGCGTGGTGACTGCGGCTACACCTTTGATGCGTTGAATTGTCGGATTGGTTCGTCGGCCCATGGCGGGAGAGTATAGGACGCTGGACGCTGGATGCCAGACGCTTGAGGCTTAAAAGTCAAAACAGACGATACCAGTCGGTGTCCGGAGTGATTATGTACCGCTATAATGCGCGCCGACCCTGAGGACGCCATGCACGATATTTCCCACATCCAAGCATTTCTGCCCTGCGCCACTCCGCCAGCCTGGATCGACTGGGCGCTGCAGCACCCGGACACCTTGCTGATTGACCATGCCCATTGCGAGAAGAAGGCCGCGAGCACAGCCCTGAATCTCATGTTCCGCTATGTGGACCGACCGGAATTGCTGGACGCCCTGAGCCAGCTTGCCCGCGAGGAATTGCTGCATTTCGAGCAGGTGTTGCAGATCATGCGTCAGCGTGGCGTTACCTATGACCACATGACGCCCGCTCGTTATGCCAAGGGATTGCGCCAGCATGTGCGCACCAGTGAACCCGGGCGGCTCATCGACACCCTGATTGTCGGTGCCCTGATTGAAGCGAGAAGCTGCGAGCGCTTTGCAGCGCTGGCTCCCCACGTAGATGAGGAACTGGGCCGCTACTACCGCTACCTGCTGAAAAGCGAATCACGGCACTTCGAGGATTACCTGACCCTGGCCGAACAATATGCCGGCGAGCCGATCGGGGAGCGGGTGGATTTCTTCAAGGAAGTGGAGCGGGAGCTGGTGGAGTCGCCGGATTCGGAGTTTCGGTTTCATTCGGGAACGCCGGGAGGCAATTGATAATCGAGAATGGATAATTGATAACGCGCGGGACAGTTTTATGGTTTCGTAAACGTAAGAGGCCGCGCTCAAAGGTGGGCGCGGCCTCTTACGTTCAAGAGATTGATAGCGCTAATTCGCGCGTTATCAATTATCCATTCTCAATTATCAACTAATCTCAAAGCTTTCCAGTCTTAAGCCCTTCTCACTGTCCGCCACAATCTGCCACCCCAGCTTGCCCCAATCACCCAACACCCAGCGTTTACCCTGGCCGTCGGCCAGCTCCACGTCGTGGACGTTGGGGCGGTGGGTATGGCCGTGGATCAAGTGTTTGACGCCGGCGTCTTCCATGACGCGGACTACTTCATCCGGGGTTACGTCCATGATGTTTTCCGCCTTGTTGGCGTTGTTGCCCTGGCTTTGCATGCGCATGCCCTGGGCGATCATGCGGCGTTCCTCCAGGGGCTTGGCGAGCATCCCCTGTTGCCACTGGGGGTTACGGGCCATGGTGCGAAACTGCTGGTAGGCCGTGTCCAGGGTGCAAAGGCTGTCGCCGTGCATCAGCAGGGCGTGGGTGCCATACAGATCCACCACGGTACCTTCGTCAAGTAAAGTACCGCCACAGGCGGCAGCGAAATCGTCACCGAGCATGAAGTCCCGGTTGCCGTGCATGAAGTAGAGCTGGCTGCCGTTGTCGCTGAAGCTGCGGAAGGCGCTGATCGCCTCCTGATTGAACGGGGTGTCATCGTCGTCGCCGATCCAGGCTTCGAACAAGTCGCCCAGTACGTAGAGCGCCTCTGCCTTACCGGCGTGGGCTTCGAGCAGCTTGCCCAGGGCTTGGAGATGTTCCGGTCGGGCCGGGTCCAGATGCAGGTCGGAAATAAACAGGGTGTAGCTCATGGTCACTGTGCGCCTTTTTCTTCTTCGCCGGCTGAATCCAGGCGGTAGGCTCGGGTAATCAGAATGGGCACTTGCGGCACGTCCCGCGCCAACATGCCGTTGAGGCGCTGGCTGGTAGTGCGTTCACGGGCGATGTTGTCCACCACCGCCATGCCGTCTGTGACCTTGCCAAAGACGGCATATCCCCAGCCACGGGCATTCTTGCCTGAAAAGTCCAGGTTGTCATTGTCGACCAGATTGATGAAGAACTGGGCGGTGGCCGAGTGCGGGTTGCCGGTGCGGGCCATGGCCAGGGTGCCACGCTCATTGCTCAGACCGTTGTCCGCTTCATTCTGGATCGGTGAGCGGGTGGCCTTGCGCTGCCCGCTCTGGTCAAAGCCGCCGCCCTGGATCATGAAACCGCGAATCACCCGGTGGAACTGGGTGCCGTCGTAGAAGCCGTCATCCACATACTTGAGGAAGTTGGCGACGGTCTGCGGGGCCTTGTCTTCGTAGAGTTCCACGGTGACCGGGCCGGCAGAGGTTTCCAGACGAACCTGCGGGTTGGCGAACAGCAGGGTCGGTAACAGGGCGAGCAGGGCAGTGGCCAGAACGCGCATGGGCTCAGTCCTCGATCAGTTCAGCGGATTCGATCAGTACCGGCTCCACCGGCACATCCTGGTGGCCGCCGCTGTTACCGGTGGCTACATTGCGGATTTTTTCCACCACGTCCATGCCGTCACTGACCGCACCAAAGACCGCATAACCCCAGCCGTCCTGGCTGCGTTCCTTGTCCAGGAAGTGGTTGTCGGCCACGTTGATGAAGAACTGGGCGGAAGCGGAATGGGGGTCCGGGGTACGCGCCATGGCGATGGTGCCGGCCTTGTTGGACAGGCCATTACCGGCCTCGTTTTGGATGGTGTCACGGGTGGGCTTCTGTTGCATATCTTCGTTGAAGCCGCCGCCCTGGATCATGAAGTTGCTGATAACACGGTGGAAGATGGTGCCGTCGAAGTGGCCATCCTTGACGTATTGAGCAAAGTTCTCGGTCGTAATCGGCGCTTTCTCTGCGTCCAGTTGCAGGGTGATTTTGCCGTAGGTTGTTGTCAGCACCACTTTCATCAGGTTTTCTCCGCAAGATGGGCCTGGTTGGGGTTTTTGTTCCCGGGCAGGCCCTGAGTCTTTGACTGTTGGGGGGCGTACAGTACACTAGCGCACCTTCATTTTCACCGTGAGAGCCTGCCCATATTCAGGCTCTCTGCCTTCCGGACTGGCCAAGACCCATGAGCGAAACGAAAGCGCCCAGCAATTTTATCAG
>Ga0208836_100051_pt1 | contig 31688 bp, 27 predicted proteins | sample DeeseametaMP0627_FD_184206 | JGI IMG/M metagenome (GOLD analysis project Ga0208836, IMG submission 184206) | Marine microbial communities from the Deep Atlantic Ocean - MP0627 (SPAdes) | ecosystem: Environmental > Aquatic > Marine > Oceanic | place: South Atlantic Ocean | collected 2011-01-26 | reverse complement strand
CAGCTTGCTCAGCACGGCTTCCTTACGCTCTTCGGAATAACGGGCCACGGTGGTTTCCTTGCCGCCTATCTGGTTGAAATCAGAGGGTGACAACTATCCTGCCAGAGGGGGTACCCAAGCCGCTCCAGCTTAGCCAGCTGGCTGCAGACCTGGTCTCTGGTCATGCTCCCCGCCATCTCACCCAAACCCGACAGGCCAGTGTTACGAACAACGCCGAACCTGTCCGCCAGCACCCACAGCAGCGCAAGAAAAACCCTGTTTTGTATCGAGAGCCGTCCGGATAAACCCGCCCTATCTGGCGGTTCGCGCTTCCCACCTTGCATGATTACCCTCGGCGAACCAGCCGAATCACCCCGCTCCAGGATCAACTGCGTTATTACGCGATCATTCAAATCCGAGCTTGATAATGATGAAGCCCCAACCAGCACCCCCTTTCGCTGCGCCCCTCCAAGCTCCAGACCCTCCTGGTCCGCCAACCACTTGGAAAGCTCAGGCCAAACGACAAATCCGCGCCTTGTTCGCCCCTTCAAAAACCTGCCCACCGCCGGCCCGTGCCTTCCCTGAACGATCCTTTCGACCAGGAACCCCTCTCCTCCACGAGCCTGAAAAAGAACATTGCGCGCCTTAATAATCTTCGAGCGCGACATTCCATAGTCGCGCTCCAGCTCATCGAGATTGCCCTCAACCGGATTAATCCCGTGCAGCCAGAGCGTTCTCGCCAGGAAGTATTTGGCCTCCGCATCCAGACCCTCAAGTCGTGCCTGTAGCACTCTCTTAATAACGCCTATATCTCCAAGGCTCATGAGCATTCATCTCAAAATAACTATAGTTGTATCCATACCAATATTATGGTCATATAGTTATTAATAAGATAGTCATCAACTAAGTACATGACTATGTCATAATCTGTGATTATGAATTTGGGATGGACGGGTATTGATGATGGCCATCAACTCCGGGGTAGAGGTTCGACTAGAATGGATCGACACTGAGGACGCCACACAGGTTAAGTGGGCAATGGCATACCTGAAAAAAAAGGAGATCTGGGAGGCCAGGTTCGAGCACAACGACCCCCTCAGTACGCGCAGATTTCTTGTTGCCCGATTGACCCAAGCAGACACCAACGGAGACGCTGCCAAACTGGACAGGCAGATGAGAGCCGCCTGGGCCCAGCAGAAAAGAAGGCGCCAATCACCCGACCACATCCCGTACAGCTTCTTCATGCGGAGGGAGGTAGCTCCCGCCTTGCACCGACTTGCTCACAGAACCTGCAAACCGATCAGCCGAGCACTTGAGGAATTGATTCTGGAGGACAAACACCTGGCTTCGGCCTACAGAAAGATGTACGAGGAGGACACCCGTTCGTACCGGGAGAACTTCGACAAACGAGGGGGTCCCAGATTTAGTAAGTTGCTGGCGGAGCGGAACAGAAAGGACCTCAATCGCCTTAAGAAAACCACTGATTTCCAGTGGGCCTTGATTGAGCGATTGCTCCAGGAGGTTGCTGGCTACAAGATTATTACCCCTTCCCCCAAGCCGTTAACCGACGAGCAGAAGCTTGAAGCCTACTCGCAGAGCCAGGATATGCTAGGGTTCTACAAGAACGAGATCGAAACCAAAGTAACCACCCCCGAGGCGAATCATGAGGCGAGCCATACCGACCGGTGGCCTCCCCCAAATGACCAGAGCTAGCATCGCCTGAGTACCCACCTACAGCGGGCAACTCACCCAGCTGGCAACCCGCACCAATGCCCCGAGCCAAAAGATGCAATGTGAGTAACCCTGTGTATAACACTGAGCAATGAAATATTTATTTTTTTGATAATCAATTGGTTATAAACATTATTCGATTGCCGCCGGCTCCACCAAACAAAGAAGGCGCAAGCCCTTGATAGCTAAATTTTTTTGCTATCCTGGACTTGCGCTTTTTTTTATGGACGTCGAGAAAGTGTCGAACTTTACTGTTGCTAAGATAGCTTCTGATCCCGCACCAGCTTATAGGCACGATAATCCAAGTACTGATCCCTAAAATGAAAAAGAAACCCCACGAAGAGAATAGACGCCAAAACGATCAATACGACAGCTTCAGGGCCCTCATAGAATAATGCGGCTATAAAGCTGACTATCACCCACCCACCAAGCGCAAAGCCTATAACTGCTCCGAAGATATACGAAACCCTACGAAACCAAACAAAGCGGCTCAAATCACGAAACTGGAAAACACCAGAGCTATATTCGACAGCCCCCTTTCTCTTCCTCAGGACAAAGATAGCGAAGGCGGAGTCATCTCTGGCGATCAAAGACGCAACATCTGAAGCTCTTAACCTGAAGCCGTGCAGGAGATAGAACAATTGAGCAGCAGTGTAATGCTCATTATTTTTAACCGCCTCCTCCAGCTTCTGCAGAAGTTCTGCTTGAACCCCCTTTCCCTTCCATCTATGTAGATGCGTAACGAACAGCGCCCCCAAGATAGCTACAAGTCCCGAAGAGACCTTAACAAGGATATCCATTTCCATATCAACTCCAATTAGAGATCAGCAACCAATACAGACATGGACTTTAAACAATGCGTAAAGGGTTGAGGAGTTTTACTTCTACCAAATGGTCAGGAGACAGATGCGCATAACGCATAGTCATATTAATGGTGGAATGGCCTAGAACCTTCTGCAGGGTCAGGATGTTTCCACCATTCATGACGAAGTGACTGGCGAAGGTATGGCGGAGGGCATGGGCTGCCTGGCCTTTGGGTAGCTCGATACCGGTTCTGGCGAGAGCCCTACGGAATGCAGTTATGCTGGACGTCATATGACGGCGCATAATAGGGGACAGGCACACCTTCCCTCCCCGTAATCCATAACCCACAATAAAAACCAACAATCTCCCACGGGAAGGGAAGACAAATGCCTACAGTCAGCCTGAAAGCCGTATTGCTATTCGTCCTCGTATTCGCCGCGTCTGCTCTCTTTGCCAACGACCCGGCCAAGGAGCAGCCAGACGCCCACATCGACCCTTCGGTGATCGAAAACCTGCTAACTCCGGATCATTCCCTGCTGGATATGATCGATACGGATATGGCGGCGGGCTGCTGCAAGGTGTGCCGTAAAGGCAAAGCCTGTGGCGATTCCTGCATTAGCCGGAAATACAGCTGCACCCGGGGCAAGGGGTGCGCTTGCGACGGCTGACTGTGTTGCAATCAATACGGTCTCGACACCGGGCGCCCCTCCTCCTCTGGAGGCTCGCAGACCCCGCCTTCGCCTCCGAAGAAACTCCATTAATCGCTTTAATTCCGGCGCCTCTCAGCCTTAAGCTAGCGGGCAGACTGACAGCTTTGGAGCGCACTTCGGTTTCTGCCCTTTGCGCAGCAAGCGGTGAACGCTTACCCATCCAATGACTGACACAACCCGTCTGTCCACCAACGCTTAAAGGAGCGCCTGCCCCCATGCTTCTGGCCACTGCCGCTATCGCTGTTGGTTTGCTGCTCTTGGTATGGAGCGCTAACCGCTTTGTGGAAGGCTCCGCCTCCACCGCTTCCCATTTCGGTATGCCACCGTTGTTGATCGGCATGGTGGTGGTCGGTTTTGGTACCTCCGCGCCGGAGATGGTGGTGTCCGCGCTGGCGGCTTCCCAGGGCAACCCGGGCATCGCTTTGGGTAACGCCTACGGCTCGAACATCACCAACATTGCCCTGATCCTTGGGATTACCGCGCTGATCAGTCCCATCGCGGTGCATTCGCAAGTGCTGCGCAAGGAGCTTCCCATCCTTGCGCTGGTGACCGGCCTGGCCGCGTGGCAGCTGCTGGACGGCGAAATCACACGGCTTGATGCGCTGGTGCTGCTCGGTGTGTTTGGTGCGCTGATGGTCTGGACGGTCTGGCAGGGGATGAAGAAGAAAGAGGATGCGCTGGCCAGCGAGATAGAACAGGAACTGGACGTGCGGGCCATGCCCCTGCGACAGGCCATTTTCTGGCTGGTGGCGGGACTGGTGCTGCTGATTGTCAGCTCCCGCGTGCTGGTCTGGGGCGCGGTAGAGATCGCTCATGGTTTCGGGGTGAGCGATCTGATTATCGGCCTGACCATTATCGCGGTGGGCACCTCGCTACCGGAGCTGGCGTCGTCGATCATTGCCGCCAGGAAAGGCGAGCACGACATCGCCCTGGGCAACATCCTGGGTTCCAATCTGTTTAACACGCTCGCCGTGGTGGGGATCGCCGGGACTATTCATCCATTGTCTGTCGGCCCGGAAGTCTTCAATCGGGACATGCTGGTCATGGCGGCGCTGACCCTGTCACTGTTCGTCATCGGTTACGGGTTCCGGGGGCAAGGCCGTATCAACCGTATGGAAGGCGCCTTGCTGCTGGCGGCTTATGTGGGGTACACGGCTTACCTGATCAGTACCGTTTTCGGGTAGCCGTCATTCAGGATGTCGTCCCGGTGGCCAAGCCAGCCTCTGAAACAGAAAGCGAAGGCAGAGAGCCTTCGCTTCCCACGTCAGGCTCTCCCCCATCTGGCCGCTATGCAGCCCTTATGCATGCCCTCTCTCCCGTCCTCTTTCCTTCATTCCCGATCGGGATTATTTCTGGGGCAAGTCAGTTAATTCGCCAATTTATTACCGATCGGTAATAAAGCATGGAAAATTCCCACAATTCATGTAAATGTTACCGCTCGGGATTATTTCAGGTCATTCACATGAAACCGGATCAAGACCACTCTCTGGTACGCTCACCCGCCGATTTCGGCCAGCAGATTCGCCAGGCCCGCAAAGCCCAGGGACTGACCCAGGCGGAGCTGGCCGCCATTGCCGGTGTGGGCCCCCGGTTTGTGTCCGAGCTGGAGCGCGGCAAGGACACCGCCCGCCTGGGACTGGCGCTGGAACTGGCCCGGCTAGTGGGTGTGGATCTACTTGCCCGGCCACGCAGGAGCCCGGCGTCATGAGTCAGGCATTGACCGTATGGTATGACCAGCAGCGGGTGGGCCGGCTTATTGCGACGCCGTCGCGGCAGATGGCCTTTGTCTATGACGAGGCCTGGCTTGCCAGCGGCTGGGCGATTTCCTGCTCACTGCCATTGAATGAAACCGGCGATTTTCTGCCTCCCGACCTGCGTGGGCATCATTTTTTTGCCAACCTGCTACCGGAAGGGGGAGCCAGGGATCGTCTGGTCCGCCGCCTGGGTGTGGCGGATGATGACTTTCTGCTGCTCGAGAAACTGGGGGGCGATTGTGCTGGCGCCCTGCAGTTGCTTCCGGAAAATCAGGCGCCTGCTGCCGATGCAGAGACACTGCAGCCCCTTGAAGACAACCTGCTGGAAGAGGCTATCCACTCCGGTCGTGGACAATGGGTTACTGGCGATACACCGCCACGCCTGTCGCTGGCCGGCGCTCAGGACAAGCTGGCGGTCAGAGCAAAGCGGGTGAACGGAAAGTGGCTGTTCTCTCTGCCAACATCCGGAACGCCCTCCACGCATATCCTCAAACTGCCCGTTCAGGATCTGAAAAACGTGCCGCTCTATGAAGCCTATACAACGTACCTGGCGACACGGCTCGAACTCCCCGCTGCACCGGTGGAACTGGTTACCCTGGGTGACCACCTGCTCTCGGTCAGCCAGCGTTTTGATCGAAGCCATCAAAGCGATCTTGTTGTTCGGACACACCAGGAAGACCTTTGCCAGGCACAAGGACTCTCCCGCGCCGACAAGTACACCACGTCCCCCCAGGTCTTTACGAAAGTCGGCGATCTGCTGCGCGAACATTCGGTACAGCCTGCAAAAGATCTAAGGGCACTGGCGAACTGGCAGGTCTTTAATGCCCTGACCGGCAATGCGGACGGCCACCTGAAGAATCTGTCACTGCTTGCTGTGGACGGTGGCTGGCAACTGGCACCCTACTATGACCTTGTATGCACGCTGGCCATTCCCCGCGTGAGTCATCGCCTGGCGTTGCCGGTGGGCACCCTCGATGATCCGCAAAACCTGCACAACAATCACTGGGAGGCCTTTGCCGGGCAGCTTGCTGTATCCCCCAGACTCATAAAAAACCTAGTGCAGCAACAGGCCGGCAGGCTCCACGATGAAGTGGACAACTGGCTCAGTGACTTCCGCGATCAGTACGGTCAGCTGCCTGCTCTGGAGGGAGTACAAAAGGTGGTTACGCGACAAACCAGAAAGGCACTGCGCGACTGGACCTAGGGGCGCCGCGAATCAGGATGGTATACCCATTGTTCTGTCATGCCTGACGAAATCGCCCGAACAACCTTGATTCCCGCCACTCCATCGCTAAGCTGATTCTTTAGGTCATCACGGATAGATAACAATAATGAAACTCAGCACCCTCACTCCCCCCCTGCAGGCGCTTCACGATTCCTCCGATGACATCCTGCTGGTGTCGCTGATCAGCAGTGACGGCATGCCGGTGCTGCATATCGGTGAGGGGCTGGATTACGACGAGCAAAGCGCCCTGTTCTTCGAGATGAAAAAGGCCTGCGACCGGGTGCTGGACGGGCTACGCCAGGGACACAGCGAGGAAATCTTTATCCGCTGCCGGGAAGGCTGCATCTGCATCTGGCCGGTGGGAGATATGGTTTTTGCCTGCCTGGCTCGCCCCTCGGTGAACTCCCAACGGATGCAGATGCTGGCCTGGAAAACCGTATCCGCACTGAGAAGTCTGCTTTAACCTGCCGCTCACTCCGCCTTCACACCCAGATCACAAAACGGGCCCGCGTCAGCTATCACGCGGGCTTCGCCTTCCTGAACCCGTTTCAACGCAACAAAAAAATACAGCGGCACCATAGAGAGATACCTGCGTTCTGATTAGCGTCAGGGCACGACTTTCTGGAGGGATATTTTATGCATAGAAAAACAGGTCTTGGCGCCCTGTTGGCCACGCTGTTGGGTGGCAGTGTGCTTAACCCGGTATGGGCCGACGACACACCATCATATGCTGCGCAAACGCAGAACCAGGTCATTGATAATCAATATATTGTGACCCTGGCCCCGAACATCATAGAGCAGCTGGGGGTGACCGATCTGACCACCGCCATCCGCACCCTGCTGGCCACCGTGGGTGGCGGCGAAGTGATTTATACCTACCAGCATGCACTCACAGGCATGACCGTGCGGCTGACGGATCTACAGGCAAGCTTGCTGGGCCTGGTGCCCGGAGTGATCGGACTGGAACCGGACCGTCGGGTGCAGGCCATCGCCACCCAGGCAAATGCCACCTGGGGCCTGGACCGGGTGGATCAGCCCGCACTGCCCCTGGACGGCAGCTATCAGTATCCCAACAGCGCCGGCAACGATGTCACCGTTTATGTGATCGACACCGGCCTGCGCGCCAGCCACACCGAATTCAGCGGGCGGGTCAGCCCGGGTCGTAACTTCGTCAGCAGCGGCGGCGGCTTCCTGTTTGGCGGCGGCAGCGTGGACCCGGCCAACACCAACGACTGTAATGGCCACGGCACCCATGTGGCCGGCACCGCCGTGGGCACCGTTTACGGGGTGGCCAAGCAGGCAAAGATTGCCCCCGTGCGTGTCCTGGGCTGTAACGGTAGCGGTAGCAACTCCGGCGTGATCGCCGGGGTGGACTGGGTGGCCGGTAATCACCGCAAACCCGCGGTGGCCAATATGTCCCTGGGCGGCGGCGCGTCCAGCGCCCTGGACACTGCGGTGCGTAACGCCGTGGCCGCCGGTGTCAGCATGGTGGTGGCCGCCGGTAACGACAACACCAACGCCTGTAACGGCTCTCCCAACCGGGTGGCCGAGGCTCTGACCGTGGGGTCCACCACCCGCACGGACCAACGCTCCTCGTTTTCCAATTTCGGCGCCTGTGTGGATCTGTTTGCGCCGGGTAGCGACATCACCTCGGCCTGGTATCAGTCCGATAGCCAGACCGCACGTCTGAACGGCACCTCCATGGCAGCGCCCCACGCCGCCGGTGCCGCCGCCCTGTATCTGGCCGCCAACCCCAGTGCCAGTCCACAGCAGGTTTTCACCGCGCTGGTGGATGGCAGTGCGACCGGCATGATCAGTAATGCGGGCAACCAGTCCCCCAATCGCCTGTTGCAGGTGGATGAAGACGATGGCGGCACCGTGACGGACCGCCTGCCCACGGCCGCGTTCACCGCCCAGTGCAGCGGCACGGTGTGCCAGTTCGATGCCAGCGGCAGCAGCGATGACAATGGCGTGGCCGCCTGGGACTGGACCCTGGGTGATGGCAACGTGGCCAGTGGCGAGCAAATCAGTCACGACTACGGCACTGCCGGCAGCTTTACCGTGACCCTGACCGTCACCGACACCGCCAACCAGACTGCCAGCATTGATAAAGGCGTGATCAGCGAGGACACCAGCAACCCCTGCCCAAGCTGCACCCGCTATGAGGGCAGCCTGGGGAATGGCAGCTCGGTCACCTTGCCTTCCGGTGGCTTCAGTTTCGGTGGCGGCAATGTAGAGGCCTACTTGTACAGCCCTGCCGGTGGCGCCTTCTCACTGGCCCTGGAGCAACGTAGCTGCTTCCTCTTTTTCGGCTGTAGCTGGTCCCAGGTGGGCAGCGCCCAGCCGCAGAACGGCGTGGCGACCCTGAACGGCTCGGTGGGCAGCGGTACCTACCGCTGGCGCGTCACAGCGCAAAGCGGCTCCGGCGCTTATACGCTGTTGGCGAACCCGCGCTAAACACGCCTCTCCCTTAAACGAAAAAACCACCGCTTGCGGTGGTTTTTTCGTTCTACCGGTAAGCGTCAGCAGGATCAGGCCACGGCAGCATCCTGTTGCTCATCATGATTCTGCTCACCCTCATACAGGTCTTCCAGACGGTCACCCTGAGTCATCAGGTATTCGAAGGCAGCCAGCGATGCCTTGGAACCTTCACCCATGGCAATGACGATCTGCTTGTAGGGCACCGTGGTCACATCGCCGCAGGCATAGATGCCTTCCTGTGAGGTCTGGCATTTCTCATTGATCACAATCTCGCCGAAGCGGGAGCGTTCCACTACCCCGTCCAGGAAATCACTGTTAGGCACCAGTCCGATCTGCACGAACACCCCTTCCAGCGGCAATTCATGGACGGTTTCCGTGGCCCGGTCCTGATACTCAATGGCACTGACCTTGCCGTTGCTGGCCTTGATTTCACGGGTGGCCGCGTTGCGGTGAATGGTGATATTGGCCTTCTGCTCGGCCTTGTCCACCAGCACCTTGTCCGCCTTCAGTTCGGGCATGAATTCAAACACGGTGACGGATTTGACGATGCCGGCCAGATCCAGTGCCGCTTCAATACCGGAGTTACCGCCGCCGATTACCGCCACGTCCTTGCCCTTGAAGAAGGGACCGTCGCAATGCGGGCAGTAGGCCACACCGTTACCGATGTTCTCTTTCTCGCCGGGCACACCCAGCTCACGCCATTTGGCACCGGTGGCCACGATCACGGTCTTGGTGTCGATTTCCTCGCCGGAGGACAGCACCACGGTCTTGATCTGGCCGTTGCGCACCTCGGCCACTTTCAGGTGTTCCTTCACGGTCACATCGTATTCGTTCATGTGGGCGTGCAGGGCACCGGACAGTTCCGGGCCGGTGGTTTTCTTCACCGAGATCAGGTTCTCGATATCCATGGTGTCTTTCACCTGGCCGCCAATACGGTCGGCAATCAGGGTGACTTTCAGACCCTTGCGGGCACTGTAGATGGCCGACGCCACGCCGGCGGGGCCGCCGCCGATCACGGTCACGTCCTGCAGCGGCAGTTTTTCCCCGGCGCTTGCCTGGGCGATGGCCGGATCAAACGCCAGCAGTTTGTCGATCAGCTCGGCGGCGGTGACCTTGCCATTGGCGAACAGCTCGCCATTCAGGTACACGCTGGGAACACCCTGGATGTCGCGGGCCTTCACGGTGTCCTGGAACAGGCCGCCGTCGATCATTTCCGTCTTGATGCGCGGATTGAGCAAGGCGAACTGATTGAGCGCCTGCACCACGTCCGGACAGTTGTGACAGCTCAGGCTGATGAACACCTCGAAATGCAGGTCGTCTTTCACGTTGGCGACCATGCGCTGCAGGCTGTCATCCAGCTTGATGTCGGTACCTGATGCATGCAGAAACGCCAGCACCAGGGAGTTGAATTCGTGGCCGGCCGGAATACCGGAAAAACGAATACCGGTGTCCTCGCCGTCCGCCTCCAGCAGGAAGGAAAGGGGGCTGCGCAGGGCATCACCCAGGTCCCGTTCCTCGAAGGCCAGGTTGTCACTGACACCGGCGATGTCGGAGAGAAACGTCACCAGTTCATCGCGCTTATCGTGCGCACCGGTCTGCAGCACGAAGGTGATTTTTTTCTGCATGTTGGCTGCATAGCCTTTCAGGGCCTGCAGGATGTCATTCGTGAGCATGTCTGTTCCTTTCCTTGTTCATGGGTGACAGTGCAAAGGGATGGGCGCCCCCAACCCTTCTCCCGGTGAGGGAGAAGGACAGGGAGGCAACGGACTGGTTTAGATCTTGCCGACCAGGTCCAGGGAAGGCGCCAGGGTCTGTTCGCCTTCTTTCCACTTGGCCGGGCACACTTCACCGGGGTGGTTGCGAACGTATTGGGCGGCTTTCACCTTGCGCATCAGGTCGTCGGCGTCACGGCCGATGCCTTCGGCGGTGATTTCCATGGCCTGGATCACGCCATCCGGATCGATCAGGAAGGTGGCACGATCTGCCAGGCCCTGACCTTCACGCATCACACCGAAATTGTTGGTGATGGTGCCGGTCTGGTCGCCGACCATGTAGTAGTTGATCTTGCCGATGGTCTCGGAGGTGTCGTGCCAGGCCTTGTGGGTGAAGTGGGTATCGGTGGAGACGGAGAACACTTCCACGCCCAGCTTCTGCAGCTCGTCATATTTGTCAGCCACATCCCCCAGTTCGGTGGGGCACACAAAGGTAAAGTCGGCGGGATAGAAGAAAAAGATGGCCCACTTGCCTTTCACATCCGCTTCGGAGATGTCGACAAACTCGCCCTGCTTGAAGGCGGTGGCGTTGAACGGTTGGATTTCGCTGTTGATCAGTGCCATGTGGTTAAGACTCCCTAGGTTGGCTTATCGATTCGTTTCGACGAGCAATAGAATGGGGAATCTGCCCTGATAGTTAAATTTGAAACTTCTTATCATGGCGATAGGGAATATCTAACGAACTACCAGTACCTCCTCAGAACAGGGACAGCTGGGAATCATCCGCCTTGCGGCCGCGGCGAGGGCGACGCCGGCGGCTGCCATGGCGTTGATTGACGGCCCGGCTCTCGTCCCGGAAACCGGCCTGCTGTCGGGCCTGGGCCAGTCGTTGACGGGCCTCGCGCACGGCCGTGTCGAAACACACCAGCGGTGCCGGGTAATCCTGCCCGATCACCACGCCGGCGTCCCGTTGCTGGCGCGGCCCCATCTGCCAGGGCTGATGAATCCAGGTGGACGAGACCTTGCCAAGCTCCGGCACCCAACGGCGAATAAAGGTGCCCTCCGGGTCCAGTTTGCGGGCCTGCAAGGTGGGGTTGTACATGCGTAGCGCATTGATGCCGGTGACACCGGCCTGCATCTGTACCTGGGGAAAATGGATGCCCGGCTCGTAATCCACAAACAGGCGCGCCAGATGCAACGCCGGTTGCCGCCAGTGCAGCCAGAGCGGGTAACAGGCCATGGACACCAGCATGGCGCGCATGCGGAAGTTGATCCAGCCATGGTGGTGCAGATAACGCATGGCCGCATCCACCAGCGGCCAGCCGGTATGGCCGCTCTGCCAGGCCGCCAACCACTGCGGGTTGCCCGGTTCATCGCGCAGGTTGCGCAACAGCGGGTGCACGCTGCAGGTCTCCATGGACACCTGGTCTTCCAGTTTCTGGATAAAGTGGCAGTGCCACCACAGGCGTGACTCGAAGGCGGACAGACCGGCTCGCAGGGCCGGATCCTCCTCCTGCTCCAGCGCTTCCCAGGTCTCCTGCACCACCCGGCGCAGGCTCAGACAGCCCCAGGCCAGATAGGGGCTGATACGCGCGCCGCAGTGCTCCGCTTTCTGCGGGGCACTGATGCCACCGCGATAACCCCGTGCCCGCCGCTCCAGAAAACTCTGCCAGACCGGTTCCGCCGTATCGGTGCCACCATGCTGACGCCCCGGGCAGTCGGAACGGTCTGCACCTCGGGCGGTGCGCAAATCCGGCCAGGGATCGGCGGAGGCTGCCGCCTGGATACGGGACGGCAGCGTGGCCAGGGGACGGGTCATGAATTGCTGCCAGTGGGCGCCCCAGTGATCCCGGTCCAGACAGGGGCGCTGGACGCCAAAAGGCGCCTCCTCATGCCAGGGCACCCGCTGCTCCCGACACCACTGCTTCACGGCCCGGTCGCGGGCGTAGGTCCAGGCGCCGCCGTATTCCTCATGACTGTGCAGCACCATGTCACCAAGCCGGTGTTGCAGACCCGCCAGCACGGAGACGGCCTCCCCTTCCACCACCCACAGCGGCAACCCCAGCCGGGCCAGTTGCCCGCGCAGATCCCGCAGGCTTTCCGCCACAAAACGCCATTGCCGCAGGCTGGTGTCCGGCTGCTGCCAGTACGCGGGCTCCAGGATATACAGCGGCAACACCGGGCCTTCCCGGCAGGCTCGGGCCAGCGGGCCGTGATCGTGTGCGCGCAGGTCGCGCTTGAACCAGACCACTTGCACCGTCATGCCAGTTTCCGGTCCGCAGCGGGGAGCGGCAGCATGGCCGCCGGGTAATCGGGCAGCGGATCCGCCTGGCCAAAGGTGAAATGCAGTGACAAACACTGACGCGCAGAGAGTCCCCGCAGGGCGGGCAACCAGTAATGCAGATGCTCGCCCCGGGGATCGTACTGCTGGCACTGGCGAGTGGGGCTGAAACGTCGACCGCCACGGGCGTCGTGCCCCACGCCGGCGATGTAGGCCCAGTTGCCCCAGTTGGAAGCCACATCATCGTCCACCAGGTAATGCTGAAACCAGCGGGCGCCCCGACGCCAATCCAGCCCCATATCGTTCACCCAGAAGCTGGCCAGGTTCTGCCGCCCCCGGTTGGAGGCATAGCCTGTGGCCATCAGTTCGCGCAGGTTGGCATCGATAAAGGGCAGCCCGGTCTCGGCCTGACACCAACGCTGCCAGTATTCCCGGGCCAATAGCGATGCCGGTTCTGGCTGTCCCGGTCCCTCGTCATTGAGACCGGCATAGTGAAACACCCGCGCGCCATGCTCGCGCAGGGACCAGTGGTAAAACTCCCGCCACAGCAATTCCACCCGCAGCCATTCACTGCCCGGGTTGGCACCCTGAACGGCCTCATAGTCGAGAATGCGCTGCCAGACCCGCCTCACTGACACATTGCCCCAGGCCAGGTAGGCGCTCAGACGGCTGGAGTAATGTTCGCCGATCAGTTGATTCCGGGTCTGCTTGTAGTGGTCCACGCTGCGGGTTTCAAACAGATAATGTTCCAGCCACTGCAGACCAGCCTGCTCTCCCCCGCTCAGGGAAAAGTAGTCCCGGGAGTTTCGCTGCCAATGCCGGCAGCGTAACGCCAATCGTTCGCGGGCCGGTTCGGCGAAGGCTGGAGGCGGCAGGGGTTGGGCGGCACGAAGAGATGGCGCAGGGCCGTCCGGGGCCGTGACCGGCACGCCGTCCCGGGTCTCCACCTTGCGCCGGAAACGGCTGAAGGTGGCCGGGAACGATCCCTCCCAGGGCAAGGCCTCGGCGGCAAGCAAGGTCTGGGTCTCTTCCTCGATAACCCGGATGCCGGCCTGTCGCAGTGCGGCAATCATGGCGGCTTCTTCCGGGGCCTGGGCCACCGCGGTCACCACCTGCAAAGACTGGCTGGCATGCCAGTGGCCAAACAGGGTCACCGGGTCCGCCCGCAGACACTGCAGCGCCACCCCCAATTGGGCCAGCCTCGCCTGCAAATCGTCGAGGCTTTCCAGCAGAAAGGCGGACTTGGCCGCCCCCAGCCGATCCATGCCGTCCGCGTCCGCTTGCAACCAATGATCGGGCAACAGGTACAGGCCCAGCACCGGCTGCGACAGGCTGGCCGCCCGCTGCAGCAGCGGCTGGTCTGTCACGCGTAAATCCTGCCGGAACCAGACCACGGTAATCATTGCGGCCTCCCCTCACGGCGACAGCGTTCACTGCAGTACACTACCTGCTCCCAGTGCCGCGCCCATTTGCGACGCCAACTGAAAGGTCGCTGGCAGACCGGGCAGGTTTTCTCCGGCAACGCTGCCTTGTTGCCCTTCCAGCCGCGGCTCACAGAGCCTCCGGGTCTGCCAGCAACTGCTCTGCGCGATCCAGCATGGCGTTCACCTTGGCAGGATCCATGCGATCCAGGTTGCGATAGATCATCCGCATGCGGTGGTTATGCTGGAACTGGCCGCGATGACGATGAATGAAATGCCAGTAGAGGGAGTTGAACGGGCAGCTGTCCGATTCGCTGGCGGTCTTGACGTTGTACTGGCAGTGCTTGCAATAGTCGGACATGCGATTGATGTAACTGCCGGACGCTGCGTAGGGTTTGCTACCCAGATAACCGCCATCCGCATGCATCACCATTCCCAGGGTGTTGGGCAACTCCACCCAGTCGTAGGCATCCGCATACACCTCCAGGTACCACTGACAAATGGCCTCCGGCAGCACCCCCAGCAGCAGGGCAAAATTGCCGGTGACCATCAGCCTCTGGATGTGATGGGCGTAGGCATGATCCAGGGTGTTGCGCAGTGATTCCGACATGCAGTGCATGCGCGTGTCGCCGCTCCAGTAATAACCGGGTAGCGGACGCTGATTGTTGAGCCGGTTTTCTGCGGCATAATCCGGCATCAGCAGCCAGTAGATTCCCCGCACATATTCCCGCCAGCCCAGTATCTGGCGAATAAACCCCTCCACCGCATTGAGCGGCGCCAGGCCATCCCACCAGGCCTGCTCGGCGGCCTGGCAGACCGCCAGCGGGTCCAGCAGGCCAATGTTCAGATACGGCGACAGCAGGCTGTGGAACAGGGTGTCTTCCCCGGTGACCATGGCATCCTGGAAATCACCGAAGTGCGGCAGGCGCTGTTGGATAAAGTGCGCCAGCGCCTGTTGCGCCTGGGCGGCGGTGGTGCCCCAGCGAAAATCCGTCAGGTTGCCGAGGTGTTCCGGAAACGCCTGCTCCACCAGCGCCAGCACCTCCCTGTCGATGGCATCGCGGGGAAAGGAAAGGTCCACGGGCAAGGGGACCTCCCCCTTGTAGGCCTTGCGGTTGCTGGCATCGAAATTCCATTGGCCACCCACCGGTTCATCCCCTTCCATGAGCAGGCCGGTGTGGCGACGCATTTCCCGGTAGAAAAACTCCATGCGCAGCTGTTTCTTGCCACTGGCCCAGCGCTGGAAGAACGCCGGCGAGCAGAGAAACCGACTGTCCTGCAGGCAGGTGACCGGACAGGGCAACTGGCGGGGCCACTGCGCCTCGATCTGCTGCTGCAAACGGTATTCACCGCAGTGGGTTACCACCAGCTCTTCGGCGGATTCACAGACCGGCACCAGCACATCGAGCAGGCTGGTGTGGTCATGCTCGCCATAGGCAAGGTAGTCCAGTTGCCAGCCCGCCTCGCGCAAGTCCGCGGCAAAGTGGCGCATGGCACTGAAGATAAAGGCAATCTTCTGCTTGTGGTGACCCACGTAGGTGGCCTCGGCGGGCACCTCCGCCATCACCAGCCGGTCGCAGGTTTTGTCCAGCGCCTGCAACGTGGGCAGGGACAGGCTGAGCTGGTCACCCAGAATGATTCCGACTTTCACGTCCTCTCCCGCAATATCTGAAAGCTCAAGAATGCCGTCAGGGGAGTGGCCGCCGGGTGAAGGAACCCGGCCCGGGTCAATCTGTCCCACCCGGTAAGGACAGACAGGGAGAAAACCCATGGTGCGAATCGTACTGATGGCGACCATTCTGCTGGCCGGCATGGTGCATGCCGAGGGTTACGACTATATCCGTGGTGATGATGTCTATGAGGAGGACTATCACTACGGGGTAGATTATGACGGCCTGAGCAGTGTGCCCCAAACCCGCCTTGGCGGCGGCAGCAGCGGCGATGATGCCGGCGGGCGGCTCAAGCAACAGGCCCGGGACCTGCAGAAAGAGACCACCCAGCCCTCCATGACGCGGGAGCTGGAAAAGTGGCAGGCGGATGACAGCCTGACACCGCCCACCCCGGTCGAGAAGCCATAAAGGATTGCTGGCGCCTTGCTCACAAGGTGCCAACGGCTTTTTCGCCGTATCAGTCGTCCCGATTGACCAGCCGCAGTTGCCGGTGGCGCGACAGGGACAACCCTTCAAGCTGCTCGAACAACAGAGACAGGGGCTGGGGCCGGCCTATGGCGTAGCCCTGCACGAAATCCACCCCCGCCTCCTGCAGCACCGGAATCATGGCGATGTCTTCCACGTACTCCGCCACGGTTTTCACCCCGAGCCGATGCGCCACTTCGCTGATGGATTCAACGATGGTGCGGTCAACGCTGGAATACAGCAGGTTGCGGACGAAACTGCCGTCGATCTTGATGAAATCCACCTGGAAGTGCTTGAGGTAATTGAAGGAACTGAAACCACTGCCAAAGTCATCCAGGGCCACCTTGCTGCCCTTCTCGCGAATCCGCGCCAGTAATTCGCTGGCACTGGAAAGCTGGTTGACCACGGTGGTTTCGGTGATCTCGAAGGTCAGCCGCTCCGGCGCCACCGTGCTGCGGTCGAGCAGCTCCTCCAGAAACGGGATAAAGGTGGGGTCATCCAGGGAAGTGGCTGACAGATTCACCGCCAGATGCAAATTGGGCAGCGCAGCCAGCTCGTCACTGAGCGTCACCAGCAGCTGGGTGAGCACCCAACGGTCGATGTGCGTCATCATCTGGTAACGCTCCGCCGCCGGGATAAAGGCCCCCGGGTTGAGAATGTCGCCGTTGCGATCACGCAGACGCAGGAGAATCTCATAATGAGAGGCAGCGGTTTCGCCCCCGATGGGACGGATCTCCTGGGCATAGAGCAGAAAACGGTCTGACTCCAGGGACTCGCGCAGCCCGGCGGCCATCTGCAGCTCCAGATGCCGGCGAGAGGCCTCACTGTCATCCGGGGTGTACACGGATACCTGGTTACGACCCCGGTGTTTGGCCGCATAGCAGGCCACATCCGCCCGGCTCATGGCCTCTTCCACGCTGATCAGGTTGCCGTCCAGTTGCACCAGCCCCACGCTGGCACCGATATCGTAGAGAGAATCCTTCCAGGCAAAACGGATCTCACCCAGGGCGGCAATCAGGCGTTCGGCAATCTGGACCGCCCGGTCTGCCGGGCAGTTGTGCAGCAGCAGGCCAAACTCGTCGCCCCCCAGCCGGGCCACCACATCCTCATCCCGTATCTGTCGGCCAATCACCCGGGCGCACTCTCGCAACAGGGCATCGCCGGCCACATGGCCGGCGGTGTCGTTGACGACCTTGAAGCGGTCCAGATCGATAAAGCACAGGACGCTCTGTTCCACCCCCCCTTCATCCAGGGTCTGTTGCAGGGTGTTTTCGAATTCCCGCCGGTTAGTCAGGCCGGTAAGGGCGTCATGGGTGGCGTGGTAACGGAGCTTTTTCTGCATGGCCCGGCGGGCGCTAACATCACGGAACACCATCACCGCGCCTTTCACTTCGCCGTCGCCGGTCTTCACCGGGGCTGCGGAGTCCTGGATTTCATAGCGGCTGCCATCGCGGCTCAGCAGAAAGCAATCCTCGCGCAGAAAGCACATGTCACCGCCGCGCAGGGCCACGGCGATGGGGTTGGTCCGCGTCGGTCGACCCTCTTCGTCGGTGAGCTGCAACACGGTATCCACGGGAGCCCCTTCCGCCTCCCTTTCCCGCCAGCCGGTGAGCGATTCCGCCACCGGGTTCATGAAGGTGATACGCCCATCATGATCCGTGGCAATGACCCCATCGGCGATGGAATTCAGGGTCACCCGCAGGCTTTCCTTTTCATGGGCCAGGGAATGTTGCATGGCCCGTTCGGCGGTCACATCCCAGTTGGTCCCCACCATCAGCGGGATCTTGTCCGGGCCGATCAGGGTGGTTTCCGCCCGGGCGCGGATATAGCGTTCTTCCCCGGCAGGGGTGAGGATGCGAAATTCGCCGTCCAGCTCGCCCGGGGCCTGCATCACCTGTTGCAGACGGGGGCGCAGCAGGGCCAGATCATCCGGATGAATGCGGTCGTACCAGATTTTCAGGGTGCCATCCCCCTCCTGCCCGGGTTTGACGCCATACATCTCGTAGATGCGCTCATCCCAGTCCAGTCGGCCGGTGACGGTGTTGTACTGCCAGATGCCCACACCGCCGGCGGAAAGAGCCAGTTGCAGCTGACGACGGCTTTCTGCCAGGGCATGCTCCGCCTCTTTGGCGGCCTGGATATCCTCGCATTGAACGATCAGATAGCGAACACGCCCGTCCTCTGATACTCCGGCAATAGACAGGCGAACCCAGACCAGCTCACCGGTTCGGGTGATATATCGCTTTTCCAGCCGCAGGCTGTCGACCCGGCCGGACAGCAACGACCCCAGTTGCTGCAGATCATTCTGCAGGTCATCCGGATAGATCAACTGCTGAAACGAGCTCTGCAGCAGTTCCTCCTCCCGATATCCACTCAGCTGGCAAAGCGCCCGGTTTACCGCCAACCAGCGGCCATCCGGCCCCATCAACGCCATGGGAATGGCCGAATGCTCCATGGTCAGACGGTAGCGTTTTTCCCGTGCCGCCAGCACAGTTCGGGCGGCCCGCTCGCGGCGGAATAAAATGGCCACCAGGGCCAGCACCCCCATGGCTGCCCCAATCAGCAAAGCCTGCATGGTTCACGTCCGTTGTCGGTTATTGTTATCCCCTGCTCACTTTTTGAACTGGCCACTACGGACTTGCCAGCATCACCTGACAAAGCCGGAACTTTCACCGACAATTGGGTGACTATCAGTGAGCCTCTGACCCGAACATTTGTCCGGCTTGCTACTTGCTGGCCCGCTAAGGAGTATCGCCGACCCGGCTTTGCAGACCATGACGCTCCGCTACCGCGCCCTACAATGCCTGGCCCTGCTGTTCGTGGCCTTTGCCCTGTCCCAGCTCTGGTATCTGGGACAGGTCCTGCGCCTGCAGCACCACAACCCGCAAGGCAGTGCCTATATGGAGCGGGCCAAGGCCCAGGGACAGGTACAGCAATACTGGCGGGACTATGACCAGATCAGCGATTACCTGAAGCGCTCGGTACTGATTTCCGAGGATGCCCAGTTCACCAGCCACAGCGGCTTTGACTGGCAGGGCATCCGTTACGCCCTGCAACGCAATCTGGAAGCCGGCAAGCCGGTGGCTGGCGGCTCCACCATCACCCAGCAGCTTGCCAAGAATCTGTATCTCTCCGGCAAGCGCAGCTATGTGCGCAAGGTTCAGGAAGCCCTGATCGCCATGATGCTGGAAATGGGCCTGAGCAAACGCCGCATTCTGGAGCTCTATCTGAATGTGGCCCAGTGGGGCCACCAGATATACGGAGCGGAAGCCGCCGCCCGACATTATTTTCAGGTCAGCGCCGCCGACCTGAGCATGGTCCAGGCAGCACAACTGGCAGCCATGCTGCCGCGCCCCAACTACTACGATTTCAAGGGCCCCACCGATTACGTCCAACAACGGGCCCAATGGATTCAGGAGCAAATGGCGATAGTGCGCATTCCCGACCCGGGCAATCTGCCACTGCCCCCCGCCTCTGACCCGGAACACCGCCAAGGAACCTCGCGATGAAGCAGTTTGCAGTACTTTGTCTGACCAGCCTGACCCTGCTGGCCTGCAGCGACAACGACAGCACTCCGGTCTCACCGCCGGCCACCCAGGAAACCGGCAATCCGCTGGTGGGGGCCTGGCAAAACGGTGAACAGATACTGGTGCTGGAAGAAAACGGTGACTTTTATCTTCCCGCCGACGAGCAACGCCAGGGCCTGACCTGGGAAAACAACGATGGCACCTTCACCTTCCGCTATCTGGATAACAGTCGACTGGCCGTAGAGACCCAGAGTGCCAGCGGCGAACAGCAACGGAATACTCTCAGCCTGACCTCATCCACTCCTTCCAGCGAAGAGCAGGACCCCGACGCCCTCCCCCTGTTCAGCGGTGACTACCAACGGGCCAACAACGCTGTGGGCCACCTGAGTGGCAAGGTGGAACTGCCTGTGGAGAGCGAGCTCCCCGACAAGGCCGTGCTGACCGTATCCCTGCTCTCCAGCGACAACAACACCGTGATCCGTCGGCTGATGCCCCTTACCAGCGACGCAGACAGCGTGCCTTTTCGCCTCTATTACCCGGCCACCGCAGTGACCGCGGACAACACCTATCAGGTGAGCAGTCAGATCCTCTCCGATGGCGGCCTGTTCTTCCAGTCGGAGCCCACCCCCCTGACCGTTAACCAGAACCAGTTTGCGGATATCACCCTGCCGCTCAGTGCGGTGATGACCGCCAGCGAAACCCTGCGCGGCGCCCTGGTATACCAGTACGGCACCACCAGCCTGATGCTCTGCAATACCGATCGCCGCCTGCAGTTGGCTGGCCCCCAACGCGAGGACCTGATCGACGCCTACCGGGGTGCCCGCAACTACCCCCTGCAACCCCGCGTGGTCACTGTCAGCGGCCTGCTGCGCAAGGTGCCCGGCGAACAGGAAGGCAGCACCCAGAATGGCATCATTGTGGAAAGCTTTTCCCTGGAAAGCCGCAATGACAACTGCCGCCTGCCCCGCGCAGATCTGATCAACACCCGCTGGCAGCTCAGCGCTCTGGGCAACGAGATCCTGGACCCGGCCTCGCAGCAAGCGCCCTATCTGACCCTGGACAGCGAAGGCAAGGTCCGCGGCCATGCCGGCTGCAATGGTCTCAACGGGAGCTACCAGCACGACGACGACAGCCTGTCCTTCGGCGCCATTGCCACCACCCGCAAGGCGTGTCCTGACATGGAGGGAGAGCAGGCCTTCCTGCAGGCCCTGAAAGCCTCCCGCCAGTTCCGTATCGACGGCGAGTTGCTCACCCTGTTCGATGCCAACAACCAGCCCCTGGCCGGGTTCCAGGCCATCGCACTGTAACCGCCCGCTGGCGTGTCGGAGGGAACGATCATGCGTGTCCATTACCTGTCCCATGTGCCTTTCGAGCAACTGGGCGCCATGGAAACCTGGTTCCGGGAGCGTGACGTCAGTATCAGCCGATCACTGCTGTTTCAGGGCGACCCACTCCCTGACATCAGCGAGTTTGACGCACTGGTCGTCATGGGCGGCCCCATGGGAGCGGATGATGATTGCGACCATACCTGGATGGCGCCGGAAAAGGCCCTGATCCGCCACAGCATCGCCGCGGGCAAGAAAGTGCTGGGAATCTGTCTGGGCGCGCAACTGATAGCGCGCGTGCTGGGCGCCCCGGTAACCGCCAACCCGGACAAGGAAATCGGCTGGTTTCCGGTCTACCCCACCAGCGCCGGCCAGTCTGACAGCATCGGCAAACTGTTTGCCGGTGCCCCGCCGGTGCTGCACTGGCACAGCGACACCTTTGCCATTCCAGACGGCGCCGTACACCTGCTGGAAAGCAAAGGCTGCGCCAATCAGGCATTTCGTTACGGGGATAACGTGCTGGGCTTGCAGTTTCACCTGGAGCTGCAGACCGACAATGCCGCCGCCCTGTGCGATGCCTGCCCGGAGGATCTGGCCGACGGCCCCTGGGTGGAACCCCGCGCCAGCATGCTGGCGGACGGACAACGGTTTGAGGATGCCCGACAGTTGCTGGGGCGGGTGTTGAACGCCTTTCTGGGCTAGGCCGCCAAGTCTCACTAACCGCCCACCGTTGAAGCCGCACACCAACCCGGAGCGCGGCCTCTTCGCTTTCAGCTCACTCGACGCGAGCCCGCGTCGCTGTTAACTATTCACTATTAACTGTTCACTGCTTTCCTGCACCCGGCCCACCGCCGACAGGATCGCCTGCAAGGCAGCCGCAGTGGTATCCGCCGCGGTGGCCACGGCACTCTGCACCGTGTCCCCCACCTGCACCCGCACACAGGCCATGGCGTTGGCTTCGGTATTGTCACCCAATGAATACTCATCGAAGGACACTACCTTCACCTCGCCACCGATACGCCGGTTGAGCGCATCCACCAATGCCGACATGGCCCCATCTCCACGGCCGGACAACAGGGTCACCGGCTGGCTGGCATCGCCAATGCTGATCTGGGCCTGCACCTGGTCGTTGCTGCGGTTCAGGTCATAGGAGCGCAACATCCACCCCATGGGAACGTTCAGGTAATCACTGTTGAAGCGACGATGTACCCGCTCGCTGGTGATCTCGCCACCGTCTTCCTCCGCATCTTTCTGCACCACCCCGGCCAGTTCCTGCTGCAACCAGCGCGGCAGGTCGATACCGAAATCCCGCTCCAGCACGTGGGCGACACCGCCCTTGCCGGACTGGGAATTGATCCGCACCACTTCCTCGTAGCGACGGCCCACATCCGCCGGGTCGATGGGCAGATAGGCCACCTGCCAGATATCGCCTTCCTGGTAGCGGGCCAGGCACTTGCGGATAGCATCCTGATGACTGCCGGAGAAAGCGCTGAAGACCAGATCGCCCGCATAGGGATGGCGCGGGTGGGTCTGGATATCGGTGATCTCCTCCACCAGGGCAACAATCTCCTTCATCCGCGAAAAGTCGATTTGCGGATCGATGCCCTGGCTGTACAGGTTCATCCCGGCGGTGACCAGATCCATGTTCCCGGTCCGTTCGCCGTTGCCCAGCAAGGTGCCTTCCACTCGATCCGCACCGGCCATGACAGCCATTTCCGCCGCCGCCACACCACAGCCCCGGTCATCGTGGGTATGCACGCTGATGATCACGTGCTCACGATACTGAATGTTCTCATGTACAAGCTCTACCTGGTCGGCAAACACATTGGGCGTGCTCACCTCCACCGTGGCCGGCAAGTTGATGATCACCCGCTGACCCTGGTCCGGGCGCCATACCGCATTCACCGCATCGATCACTTCGATGGCGAAATCGGTTTCCGTGGCACTGAAGGTTTCCGGGGAATACTGGAAGCTCCAGTGGGTTTCCGGCTGCTTCTCGGCACAGGCTTTCACCCAGCCGGCAGCACGCTCGGCAATGGCCTTGCAGCCGGCCTTGTCCACGCTGAACACCTGCTCGCGGAAGGTGGGCGAGGTGGCATTGTAGATATGCACGATGGCATTTTTTGCGCCCTTGAGTGACTCAAAGGTGCGGGCAATCAATTCTTCCCGGGCCTGGGTGAGCACCTGAATGTGCACGTCATCCGGCACCAGGTCTTCCTCAATCAGGGCCCGGCAGAAATCAAAATCAATCTGGCTGGCCGAGGGGAAGCCCACCTCGATTTCCTTGAAACCCAGCTCCACCAGCATCTGGAAGAAGCGGCGCTTCTGCGCCACGGACATGGGCTTGATCAGCGCCTGGTTGCCATCACGCAGATCCACCGCCGCCCACAGCGGCGCTTTCTCGATACGCTGACTGGGCCAGCGACGGTCGGGTTTGTCGATGACAGGAAAGGGCTGGTATTTGCGATGATCAAAGCTCATGTCGAATCCTCAAACGAAAAAGGGGCATGGCCTGCCCCCCGGGTGAACTCCTAATCCAATCCGAAGGGTGTCGGCAGGATTGGACTAACAACTCGTTGTCTGTGATCTCGGGTATCGATCAGCGCGCCGGTAGGCACGGATGGCAGCGAAGAGTGGCGGCCCGCTTTTGACGGTTCGCATCATCGCCCCACGAGAGATACTTTACGGCAGCAAACCGGCAATGTGCTTGCTTTTTTCATCCATAATTGGCTTTATTGGCAATAATATTGCGCAAAAAATGCAAAACAGGACGGATATCATCATGAGCAAGCAGGCATTGGCAAAACTGGACCGCACCGACCTGCGCATCCTGGAAGCGCTGCAGCACAACGGCGGGCTGACCAACCAGCAGCTGGCGGAAACCGTGGGGCTGTCCCCTTCCCCCTGTTCCCGGCGGGTACAGAAGCTGGAAGCTGCTGGCATTATTCTCAAGAGGGAGACCGTGCTGGACGCACGCAAACTGGGCCTGGACCTGACCGTGATCATCCAGATCAGCATGGACCGCCATACCCCGGAACGCTTTGCGAATTTTGAGGAAAAGGTCGCCAGTTACCCGGAAGTGCAGCAGTGCTACCTGGTCACCGGCCAGGAGGCCGACTATCTGCTGAAAGTGGTGGTGCCGGATATCGATGGCTACCAGCATTTCCTGCTCAACAAGATCACCCGCATCGAAGGGGTCAGCGGTGTGCATTCCAGCTTTGTCATGCGGCGGGTGGTGGATACGGCGGCGTTGCCGTTGAATTATGTTGAAACGTAGCTCTCGCACTCGCAAACCCTGACTCCCTTGTAGGAGCACCTCTTGAGGTGCGAACAGACGCAATACAACGATTAGGGATGAAACAGCAGCACGTCCAGAATGCATTGCCATCGGCCTACCGCCTCCTTCGCCAAGGCTCGGATTCGCACCTCAAGAGGTGCTCCTACCGTTGCTTCGTGGCCAGGCCGTTGTCATGCGTCAAGCGACGCGCCTACAGATAGCCCGGCCCAAACTGATATGCTGGCATCATCGACCGCGTTGAATTGCGAGACCATGAAAAACCTGCTGATCGTCGCCCACGCCCCCTCACCGAACACGCTGAAGCTCCGTGACGCTGCCGCCCGGGGCGCTGGTCATGAGGATATCGAGAACGTGTCCGTGACCGTAAAGGCACCGCTGGAAGCAGGGCCCGAGGATGTGATGGCCTGTGATGCCATCCTGCTCGGCACCACCGAAAACCTGGGCTACATGAGTGGCGCCCTGAAGGATTTTTTTTCCTTATATGAACTTAATATTGGATTTTCGTTGCCGTAACAAACCTCTAGTGCTGCAATGAGCTGGAGAGGATTCGGAGGCGACAGAAGATGCTCTGCAAGGTTAGAAAGCTGTCAACAGAATACAAAGGGAAATCACTAGACCCCCTCTGGGTAATACTGGACGAGCAAGGGGCCCCACCCATTCTTCCGTTATTATTTACTACCCATTTGTCATTATACGGAGAGGTTTCAGAGAAACGAAGAATTGAAAATAGTTACAGCTCAATAAAATCATATGTCTTTGAATACAAACCCGCATCAGATTCCACAATACGAAGTTACGTATATTGCCTAGCGAGATTTCTTTCTTACCTAGAAGAATGCAAAAATCAACACTCAACACCAGGCATGCACTCCTCATCATCATGCAGCGAGAGATTTCTTAACTTTTATATCAATTCAGTTCTCGCAGAAAAAGCGAACTCTTCCCTGACCTTACACATCCATGCCTCGGCCCTAATCGCATATTACAACTGGCTTGACGATAACGAGCTATGTGAAGAGAAAAAGATAAAGACTTACCGGAAGACAAGACAGCACATAGAAGACCATTGCGATACCAAAAACTACATTCAATACATATCCAGAAGCCAACGCTCAAACCTATTAACTGCATGTAAAACAATATCCGAAAAGCTGATGATGAGAATGGGTTTCGAGGTGGGACTAAGGACATCAGAACTAGTTGGAATACGGGTAGACGAAAAGTTATCCAGCCTATTTGCGCAAATTGCAGATGAAAAATTCAACTCAGTTAATTTATTTCGATATTTACTAAAGGGAAAGTTCACAAAAGGTGGAAAATCGAGATGGATATACTTTAGCCGCCCCCTCCTAGAAGAAATGCACAGATACTATTTAACTGAAAGAGCAACAATCGAAAAAAAATCGAACAAAAAAGATGATTCCTTTTTCCTTAGAACCGACAAGAGGTTTTTCGGTACGGGCATAGGTCCAGAACAGGGATCAAGGGTTTTTAGAAAAAGAGCAAAAAACACGAATTTAAACACCGATCTTAGCTTCCATGATTTAAGACACACATTTGCGACGGAGACCTTTCATAGTGAGATTAAAAGCAAAGAGGGAAGAGAGACAAGATCCGAGTCAGCAGCATTAATAGTTGTAGCTCAAAGGCTTGGACATAGCTTTGGGAGAAATGGAATTGCCCCCTCCGTTACTACTCGCTACATACGAATGAGAATGCAAATGTTTGAAGTTGAGGAGAACCTTCATGAATAAATCCCCCTCACCTACAAATGAGGCAGACAGTTTTGACCGACTAATCACTAAAACCCAAGACAAAAAAATAAATAAATCCGCAAAGACAATTCATTACAACACAAAATCGGGAAATAGAAAAACAATCAATTACAAAGGGAACAACAAGTATGAAATCCTCATTTACAAATCAATTAAAGAGGCATTATACAGCGAATGGTTCAATGAAAAGAAAGAAACAACAAAGTGCACTTACTACGATCATGTTTATCGCTTCTTTTCCTGGCTATCCAGTTCTGGATGGGCCACTACAAACGAAAACAAATATGAAATACTGAAGGGCCATGAGGAACACGAGCTAAATTCACTAGGGATAAAGAATTCAAAGCTAGGCGCCCTTAACCAACTCATCAACGAGGGCGCCGGAAGCGGAGGATTTTCTTTATCTCAAATCAACTACCTTTTCACACTAACAAAACTTTCCTCTCCAGCAAAAAGCCCACAAGCATCCCCGATAACGCTTAGCAGATGGTTCAACCTTCCCTGGCTCAGAGAAGAAATCGGCGAAAAATTATACCTACAGATTGAAAGCCCCAAAATATTAATGTTGAGCTTCAGAACCACCATAGCAACAACCCTTAACTGGCTCCTTGATCAAAGAGAGGGGTGGACAATAATAACGCCCTCTGAACATAGCAAAAATCAAACATGGTACTACTGCTGGAATCCCGCTTTCTTTAATGAATACATCAAAAAACGGACAGCACCAAGCAGCATAAAAGATATAAATGCACTTGTAATCACTGACTTAATAAGACCGAAGCACGAAGAGCTGGCAATAAAATCGATCAATCAAGGCCGCCAAATTAAAGGAAACAAAGATCCTGAAAACGGACATATTCCATGGCAGCGACCTTTGATTATTTCGCCAAAGCATTATGAAGGGTATTCGCAGATAGAAGAGCGGCTATTCGCCTGGCTTGCTGCTTGCGAAGCCATTCAACCCAACGACATTCCAAAACTTAAAGCCAACAGTTACGCACGCGAGTTTGACAAAAATGGAAAACTTAGTCTTATGGAATGCACATATTACAAGGGTAGATCAGGAAAAAAGCAAAGAACTTCCATAATGACAGGAAGCGATCCATGGGCAATAGCACAATCTCGATATATCGACGGCATCAAGGATGGAAGGCTAACAACCTCAAACGTCAACAAATCAGAAAAATTTCCTTACTTATCTGGGCAATATAACCACCGCAACATCATATCATTTCTAATTAGGCTATGGTCTATAGAAAGCATCAGGGAAAAAATCGATAAAGACCTTGCAAAAATCAACGCATCACCAGTATTCATTGAGTCAATGCTTGCTCTCAAAAAATCCGGAACTAACTACACCTCATTTACAAAGAGAACCGGCTTATCTTCAAAGGAATATTTTTTGCAGGCCGAAAAACCAACACCAGTATCCACTTTCACTCTAACACACCTAAAAACTTCATCTGTACATGCAGCTAGCGACAAATACAGAGATGGAGACCTGGTCAATAACCACTCACACTCTTCTCTGACAGAAAAGACATCATACTTAACGGATGAGAATAAAGAATGGGTTAACCAATCAAGTCGAATCACAAGGCTAGTCTTGAATGATCTTCAAAGATCAGCTTACAACCCCTCAATTTCAAATCTCATAGAATCCGTTAACAATCTAAACTCACTAACTGAAATCAACTCGAACACAACATCTAAATCCATAGATGAACAAAGATTGACGAACAGCATTGAACGCACACAGCGTTATTCCAAGCTAATTATTTCCGACTCAGTGGATACAGCTATCTACTTGATTCACTACATAAATGAAGCAGAAAGAAATTATAAAGAAATCGTTTCAAGGCGTCCTAAATGGGCAGAGGACATCCTCCTGGTTAACATTGAATGGATGACACAGACGCTGTGCAGAATGAAAAGCTCTTCCGAAGCGCAAAAGCAATACAGTGAGTACAAGGAAGCCCTGCCGCCGTTGCTAGACTATATCTTGGAGACCATTGAATGAAAAAGTCCAACGCCTACAAGATAGAAGCCACAACATCTCAGAACCAGTCAATACTAAATGCCCTGCCCGGGGCTACTAATAATAATTATCACGATGACACATGGTTTTTTAAAACACAGTATGGAGAAGACATAAAAATTGATTTTTCTGACATCATGAGATCACACTCAAAATCAGAGAAAACCCCAGGGAAACCCATAGAAAATCTGGTATTTACAGTTAAAACAGTATGGATACACCTGGCCAAAGAAACAACCCAGAATCAGTACAGGGCACGACTACAAGGGTTGAAAATATTCATTTTCGCAATCAAAGCCAACGAATCCGGAACGTTGACTCGAGAAAATGCCTTAACGACCATCAAATACCTATTAACTCATTACTGGGAAAACGACAAATTATTAACATCCCCCAGAATAAAATCATATATGGCTTTTTCTATGCTGTACCACATACACAAATGGAAGGTAATCCTTCACAGCATTGGAAGCGACTTGATATCCAGCGATATAAGCAAAACTCACATTGATAAAGCAATCAAGGTTGCACTAGATGACATCACAAATGGAAGCATCACCTATCGAGACTGGATTGAAGGAGGAAATTACAACCATTTAACCCTGGATCACGGCCGCTATTACATTGAGCACTGCCTAAAATTCTTCAACACTCATTATGTACTAGCTAAAGCTATAGCCCATACACTAAACGGCGCACAGCGTATCGCAGACTCCATCGGATACCAGAGAAAACCCGTAAGCGATTTAATGCCTTTAATTCTAAAAGACCTCTCAGGCAAAGATATTCATTTCAGGCACCCCACTCTGAGCAAAACCTACATAAAAAAAGTTCACACTGCCGTCCTTTCTTATTACAAAAAGGCATACATTGAAGCGCTTGTTTCAAATTTACTTTTAAATGAACTCTCCTCTAGGAGAATTGTTTCAAATTCAAATTTGGAAATGACCAGGGAAAACATTGATAGAGCCAGAATTGTCACATGGCATTATTTAAACGGCCCGGATATAGATAACATAAATTACTTTCTAAGCAGAGAGGCAAGCATATCTATCAATGAAGTAAGAAATGAACATCAACGATTAACTAATAAACTTTCTATCCTGTCGATCAGGCCTCCAGATGTGAATCATTACGCATCTATTGGGATATTGAAAAATGAGATGAACGATGTGATTTATAGCCAGCCAAGGCAACTAGTTAAACTTGTCTCTGAAGCAGGAATGGTAGGCTTTATGGCATTATCTGGATGGAGAAAAAGCGAGTACGGATTCCCTGAAAGTGCAATAGATATTTTTGAGAATGATGACAAGCTCGATCAGCATTCATTCCCATTAAGATATCAAGTTAATTGGTACGTTTTCAAAACATCCGGAAAAGTAAAGCAAAAAAGAGAGTTAACATTTGACTCATATTTAATTGCGAAAAGACTGGGATCTCTCCACTGTCCGGATATTAGTAAGCCAATCCTTTATCGTGAAGGAAAAAGATTATCAACACATAACAATTCGTCATCTACAACGCAGAGAAAAGTATCTAGCGTATGGAATCATTTTGTTGATAACTACGAAGGGTTCAAAAGGCTTGATTTTTACCAAAAGCCCATTTTCTCAATGAAGACTAGAAACAATTACATACCCCTTATTGAAGCCAGAAACAGAGTCAAGAGCGAAAAACACCTCGTAAGGTTTGCACTTCTAGACAATAAACGTCACGTTAAAAAGAACTGGGTATCTCGATACAAGACGGGAGACCTAGACCCAGAAATCCATCAATTAATTGATGACAACCTCTCTCTCGAAATGAAAGCATGGATTGACACCCTCCCCGCTGAAAACTTATCACTAAAATCAACGACTCGGCATGCAAGCCAGGATCTAATTAGTGGGGCCATTTATCCGACAACACACGGATTAAGGCACATGTGGGCCGAAGCCGTATACCGGCGATTTGATGGAGATGTTGGCTGGATGATTAGAAGTCAATTCAAACACGTATCAAACCGTATGTGGCTGGCTTACGTCAGGGACAAGGATAACAGGCAAAACATTGAACATATCAAGCAATCCGTCGCTAACTCACTTGTCAACAACTACATTAACCAGAAGGGTTCAGGCTATGCAGGATTAATGGCTCGGTGGCTACGCAGACTTCTACGGAAAACTTTAATTTTGACGACAGAGGAAAAGAAGCGTTTTACTGAACAGGTCGTTCTACCCGAAATAGCGTCGATAAACGCAAACCCCTGGGGATATTGTTTGATCCGTAAGAGATCAGTGAGGAATGCCAGATGCGCGCAATCAGGTGAAGCCAGGCCCCATATTGCCTCACCTGAGTTATGTCTTGGATGCCAACACAATCTACTCAAGTCAGGCAATGCAGAGTGGCTAATATTTCATATTTCTCCACATGTAGAAACATTAAAGAACAAAGATGTTCCGCATATATTTAAGAAGTCATCATTTGAATTGATTAGAAAGGCATTTATTCAAATCTCCAGCTTAGACAAAAACAATGAGGCACTTCCCGAAATAAAAAAAGCCATGGATGATTATATTGAGGAGTGCCAATAACATGGTTTTGGATTATTACAAAACGAAGAAAAAAAGCCGAAACACAATCAAATCTTCGGCTCCATCATGGACCTCTGATAAAAACAAAAGTCTAGCAGCATGGATCTGCGTAGAAGAGATGAAAAGGGAGAAGGCTGAATATATAAAAAAACACATTAAAAAGACCGACTATAATTTAAAGAGCCACTACCAGATCAATGGGGCGATGGTGGCTAGAGCTATAGAAACAAGCAGGTGCTCATTGATGAACACCTCTCGATTTTCTCCCCATTTCAGAGCCTATCTTGACAAGGTGAATCATGATCTTGAATGTGCGAAAAAAGCCCAGTTGGACAGGAATGCATCTAGAGGCCCAATAAAAAGCAGCAAAAAAGACCTGTTAAGCGAAAACAAACGCCTCAAAAAGGAATTGAAGGATCTTGAATTGATGAAAATTGAGAAAGCGGTAGAGCATGCTTATGATTCTTTACCTCTACCCATCAGAAAAAAATTTGGTCTCAGTTAACTCCAACCCACCCCCCACAGGTCGCCACATGTCACACGCAAAGAAACTCATTGTAACAGCCAACACCCCGTCTGCGAATACTTCCCGAATGCTAGATGCAGTTGCACGAGGCGCCAACATTGAATCCATAGACCTGCAAGTCATCGCTCCAGATGTGTTACAACCTGAAGATCTAATTTCAAGTAACGGATTAATACTTGGGACAACTGAAAACCTAGGGTATATGGCCGGAACCATCAAAGATATATTTGATCGCTGCTACTACCCTTGCCTGGAAAAAACGCAAGGCTTGCCTTTTGCATATTATATAAGAGCAGGTCATGACGGGGTAATCACCCCATTTTTAGCATCGCCCAAAAGTAGAGCTTACGCAGCCATCAGTGGCGGCTTGCCGCCATTGGCTTTGTGGGGGCG
>Ga0208836_100047_pt1 | contig 32661 bp, 23 predicted proteins | sample DeeseametaMP0627_FD_184206 | JGI IMG/M metagenome (GOLD analysis project Ga0208836, IMG submission 184206) | Marine microbial communities from the Deep Atlantic Ocean - MP0627 (SPAdes) | ecosystem: Environmental > Aquatic > Marine > Oceanic | place: South Atlantic Ocean | collected 2011-01-26 | reverse complement strand
ATGATGAACACCATGGATGACGAGTTCGACACCGAAACCTCCGGTATTGGTGATGCCAGCATCGGTGGCCTTTACAAGTTCTTCGACCAGGACGGCTATCGTCTTCATCTGAGCCTGGTGTTGGGGTTGCCCACCGGCTCCATCGATGAAGAAGACTATGTGCCCATGCAGGACAAGGAGATCCAGTTGCCATATCCCATGCAGTTGGGGTCTGGTAGCTATGAGGCGAGCCCGGGCATTACCCTGAACAAGCAATACCAAAGCTGGAGCTGGGGAGCGCAGGTCAGTGCCAAAATTGCGCTGGATGAGAATGATCAGGGCTACAAATTAGGTTCCCGACGTTACCTGACGGCTTGGGCGGCCAAGCCGCTGGCTCCCTGGGCTTCCATTTCCCTGGCTGCTTACAAGAGCTGGTGGTCTGATATTCACGGTGCTGCCGAAGACCTGACTATCTCACCAATGATGAATCCGGCCGCTGATCCGGACGCCAAGGGTGGGCAGCGACTGGATATCGGTCTGGGGCTGAACCTGTTGGGCAAGAACGGCACACTGAAGGGCCATCGTCTGGCTCTGGAATACAAGGCTCCGGTTCACCAATCCCTGCATGGTGTCCAGATGGAAACCGACTACACCTTCACGGTGGGCTGGCAGAAGGCCTTCGGCGGGAAATAAGGGTTTTTCGCAGGATGGTCCAAACAAAAAAAGCCGCCTGAAGAGGCGGCTTTTTTGTGATTCGATGGTGCCGGAACGCGGAATCGAACCGCGGACCTACTGATTACGAATCAGTTGCTCTACCGACTGAGCTATCCCGGCATGCCCTCGGGGCGGCGCTAGTTTAGCAGGACGCCCCGGGCTGGCAAGTATCGGCGTCAAGAAACCTGCTTGATACCCGCCAGCTTGCGGGCGTGCCATTTCTTGGTGTCCACATCCATGCCGCGCAGGATCTGTATGCGCTGGGCCTGGGGGCTGCCGGCGCCGTGCATGGATTCGGTCAGATAGCCCACTGCGTTACGACCCAAAGTCATGTTCTCGATCAGGCGCAGGATACGCATGCGATCTTCGGTGGGGATGTCATCGCGGCCTTTCAGGAAGCGGCGAATGATGTCGCCGGCTTCCTGATTTTCCAGGTCCTTCTCACTGGGCATGGTGACCATGATGCCGCCGGCCAGGTCCTGGGCCAGCCGTGAGATCTCGTAGGGGAAGCGGGTCACGTTGTGCTTGCACACGTTGGAGAGCATGGCGTCGTTCATGAAGATGCCGCTGGGCATCTGCTTTGCCTCGTGGGAGCTGGCAATCCCGGAGGAGTAGATGGTCTCGTTCAGGTGCACCATTTCCACCAGCTTGTCGCGAATATGGCTGACTTTTTCCAGCCCGTTGTATTCGGCGATGGACGCGGCGGCGCCCACCAGTACATCACCCAGGCCGGTTTTGCAGACATAGCTGGCACGGTGGTAGGCGGTGAAACGGGCGACCATGTCCTGGGCAAACTCGTACTCGCCGTCCATGAAGACATGTTCATGGGGAATGAACACGTCATCGAAGTAGACCAGCACTTCCTGGCCGCCGTATTCGGCATTGCCCTGATCGATGTCGCCCCCTTCCATGGCGCGGGTGTCGCAGCTCTGGCGGCCGTAGATGTAGGTGATGCCTTCCGCGTCGCCGGGGATCATGCCGACTACCGCATAATCGCGGTCTTCTTCTGTCAGGTTCATGGTGGGCATGACGCAGATCCAGTGCTGGTTCCAGCCCCCCGTCATATGGGCTTTCACGCCTTTCACGTAGATGCCCTTGTCGGTGCGCCGGGTCACGCGCATGAACATGTCCGGGTCGCTCTGTTGAGCCGGGCGCTTGCTGCGGTCGCCTTTGGGGTCGGTCATGCCAGCGGCGATCAGGATGTTCTTGCGTTGCGCTTCACCGAGGAAATCCAGGAAACGATGGTGATACCGGGTGCCGTGTTTTTCGTCGATTTCGTAGGTGATCGAATGCAGGACACTGATGGTGTCCAGGCCCGTGCAGCGTTGAAAACAGGTGCCGGTAATCTGGCCCATACGCCGCTGCATCTTGTTCTTTTTCACCAGGTCCGCCGGCGATTCCACGATGTGCAGAAAGCGGTTTACCTGTGCATCAATCAGCGGGGACCAGGCGGTGGCCAGCTCCGGATCCTCAATGGCCAGATCATAACTGGCGCGCAGTGCGTTGATGCTGGGTTTGATGATTGGGTGATCGGCGGGCTCATCGATCAGCTCACCAAACAGGAACAGGCGAGTGCCGCGGTTGCGCAGGCTGGCCAGGTAATCCTCACCGGTCTTGAGGACAGAAAAGCGGTTCCAGCGCTGTTCGGCGCTTTCCTCGCGGCGCGGGGCAGGGGTCGCGGCGTTCATGGTGCCTCCTGTGATTTCCATTGTTCTGGCAGTTGCCAGGGTGTCGTGACTTGGGGGTCACTTCCGATGGTATACAGGGTGTTGCGCGAGGCAATGACAGAAACTGCCGCTGTACGCTGCGGTCAAGTCAGGGGTGCTGTGGTGCCGGGATGGAGGGCTGTAGGAGCGTCGCTTGCGGCGCGATAACCAACCCAGGATTAAAAGCTTTTTCACCACAGAGGGCACTGAGCACACAGAGAAAAAACAGTCTTTTCCTCAGTGATCTCTGTGTCCTCTATGGTAAATACGTCTTTTCAGGTTTTGGTTTATCGCGCCGCCAGCGACTTTATTCGCTTCGCACCTACGGATGGGGTGGGTCAATCCTGCGCCTTGAACATCATCGAGGCAGAATTCAGGCAGTAGCGCAGGCCAGTGGGGGGCGGGCCGTCCGGGAATACATGTCCCAGATGGCCGTCGCAGCGGGCGCAGCGGATTTCCACCCGGGTCATGCCGTGGCTGGTGTCGCGTAATTCGCGGACATGCTCCGGGTCAAAGGGTTGGTAGAAGCTGGGCCAGCCGGTGCCCGACTCGAATTTGGCGTTGGCGGCAAAGAGGGGTAGCTCGCACAGTTTGCAGTAATAAACGCCGTCTTCCTTGTTGTCGAGCAAGCCACCGCAGAAGGGCGGTTCGGTGCCCTGATTAAGCAGGATGCGCCTTTCCTCATCGGTGAGGTGTTCCGCTCGTTGCTGTTTCTCTGCGTCGCTAAGCGGGGTGAGATCATGGCCGCTGACGGAGCGTATTGTGTTCATTGCGTATCCCCCTTGAGCAGGTCGGGAAAGGCGTGGATGAGTTTTTCCACCTTGGGTTTGGCCACGTGAACGACATAACCCTGGTTGGGGTTGTGGCTGGCGAAGTTCTGGTGGTAATCCTCGCCGCGATAGAAAGTCTCCAATGGTTCCAGCGTGGTCACGATGGGGGCGGTAAAGGCACCGGCGTTGTCCAGCTGATGGATATACGCTTCGGCCACCGCTTTTTCTTCCGGGCTTTGATAGAAAATGGCGGACCGGTACTGGGTGCCGCGGTCGTTGCCCTGGCGGTCTTTCTGGGTGGGATCGTGGGCCACGGAAAAGAACACCTTGAGGAGCTGACCATAGCTGATCACCTTGCTGTCGTAGTCGATTTCCACCACTTCAGCGTGGCCGGTGGTGCCGGTGCAGACCGCCTCATAATTGGCACGGGCAGCATGGCCACCGGCATAACCAGAGGTGACCCCCAGTACGCCATCCAGATTGAGGTAGACCGCTTCCACGCACCAGAAACACCCCCCCGCCAGTACGGCTTTCTGAATGCCGTCTGTTGGTAGGTCGTCAACCGGGTCGGGGAAACGTTCCGGGTGAATGGCCAGGGATGTTCCGGGTATTACTGCACTCATGGTGTCCTCCGCTAGTCAGAATGCCCCAGCCTCCGCTAGTCAGAATGCCCCAGCTTGTGGCCGGGGGCTCTGCTGGCCCGAAAAAGGTGCTGTTGGAGCTTTGCTCGCAAAGCGAAGGTCCAGGTTGCACAGCACTTGACCGAACCCTTCGCCTTGCGAGCAAGGCTCCAACAGTGGCTCAGCTCAGTCCTGCTTCACTGCGCCGCTACTGATCAATGTGTCGATCTGTTCGTCACTGAAACCGGCCTGGCGAAGAACCGCCTGGCTGTCGGCCCCGGCGCTGGCGGCGGCTTTGATATCGCCAGCGGCGCTGCGCGAGAAGCGCGGTGTCGGTGCCGGCTGCACGGTGTTGCCGACTGTGACAAATGAACCTCTTGCCACGTTATGCGGGTGTGAAGGCGCTTCTTCAAGGCTCAATACCGGTGCAAAGCATACGTCGGTACCTTCCATCAACGCGGTCCATTCTTCCCGGCTCTTGAGTTTGATGACCGCCGCCAGTTTTTGTTTCATTTCCGGCCACATGGCCGGGTTCATCTGCTGGCCAAAGTCCTCGGCGGGTAACTCTGCGATGCGGCAGAGCTCGGCGTAGAACTGCGGTTCGATACTGCCGATGGACACGAACTTGCCATCCGCCGTTTCGTAGACTTCATAAAAGTGGGCGCCGGAATCGAGCATGTGGGTGCCGCGGTTTTCGCTGAACATGCCCTGGGCCTTGAGGCCATAGAACATGGCCATGAGGGCGGCGGAGCCTTCCACCATGGAGCTGTCGACCACCTGGCCTTCGCCGGAGCGCTGGGCTTCCAGGGCGGCACAGACCATGCCGAAGGCGAGCATCATGCCGCCGCCGCCGAAATCACCCACCAGGTTCAGCGGAATGGCGGGCTTTTCCCCCTGACGGCCCATGGCATGGAGGGCACCGGACAGGGAGATGTAGTTCATGTCGTGACCGGCCGCTTTGGCCAGCGGACCCGTCTGCCCCCAACCCGTCATGCGGCCGTACACCAGTTTCGGATTACGGGCCAGGCACTGTTCCGGGCCGATACCCAGGCGCTCGGTCACGCCCGGGCGAAAGCCTTCGAACAGGCCGTCGGCGGTTTCACAAAGCTTGAGGACGGTCTCGATGCCTTCCGGGCTTTTCAGGTCCAGGGCCAGGTTCTGCCGATTGCGGAACAGAACGCTATGGCCGACGGCGGCGTGGGGGTTGCCGCCGGGGCGGTCAATGCGGATCACGGTGGCGCCCATGTCAGCGAGCATCATGCCGCAGAAGGGGCCGGGGCCGATGCCGGCCAGTTCGATAAAGGTCAGTCCGTTCAGTGGGCCAGTCATAGTCTTTATTTTCCGTTGTCAGAGTATCAGAGCATGCTCTTTGAGTGTGTTGCGCAGAGCCGTACATTGGCTCTTGGCAATGGCAACGGTGTTGCTGGCTTCGTGCGTGGTGGCAATACCGGTCCACAGGGGCTTGCCGTCAGCATTGATCAGCTCAGCACCGTGTTGACGGAGTGCCTCGGGAACCGCTTCCCGGGCCAGCTCGCCGCCGATACCCACTTGCCAGGTCGGCGTCATTTCACCGGCGGACTGGTCCATGGGGTTGAGGCGATTGCCGCCTGACGGTGGTGCCGCTGCATCAATCAACAGATGGGTCAGTTCCACCACCAGAATCCGTTGCACATCATTGCTTTGCGCCCAGTCGAGGATGCGGTTTTTTCCGCCTTCGTACCATAACGGCAATTCCTGATGGCTGAGCAAAATGGTCAACGAACTGCTTGAAAATATTTCCTTGCAGGTCAGTTCCCAGGTTTCACGGGTACCGCCTTCCGGGGTGTGGGCCACCAGCAGCAGTGTTTCCTGAGCTGGGTGAGAGCCTTCAGCGGTAAAGCGGGTGGTGACCTGGGTGGTGCTGGCACAGCCGGCAACGAGCAGGGCAGGTAACAGAAAGCGAAGCAGCGGGCGCATGGCGGATCTCCGGGAGAAAAAGCGGCTTGTAGCACGCTTTCAGTGTAGCAGTGCGGTTGGCAGGGCTCATCCGTTAACGGCCGTATTGCGGCTGTGGTTGTGACAGGGTCGTCAGCGCAACACTGAGCGGCCTCGGGGAACAAGGCGGGCTCAGTGTCGTTTGCACGGGCTAGGGCAACGGCGCGGAGAACACCGGTTGCTGCTGGTCAGCGGCGCTAACCGCAAAACGACAGGACGCGGAGGGTAATGGTTTGGCGGGATACCAGCGCACCTCATAGCGACCGGTTTGTTTATCCGTGTCCTCCTGATGCAACAGCTGCAGCTCGGCGCTGTCATCGCTGATGACGCCATTGTTGCAGTGGATGGTCAGTAGCGGACGGTCCAGTGTCAGTTGGTTGGCCGGTTCCGCTGCCAGCTGCAGGCTCCAGTAGGGGCCGGTGGTGGCATGACCCTTATGGTGTTGCGGCTTGCTTAACCAGCGCCGGGGGCCCGGGCCTGTCAGAGAGTCCGGGAAGTATTGCCGGCTGAGCAGGGAAAACGTCTGGCGTTGCGGGATGTCGTTGATGTCGCCGTGTTGCTGCAGATCCCGGCTCAGTGCTTCGCTTTGCTGAATGAGAAAATCCAGGGTATGTGGCCCGTAGAGAGTGTGGCCGCCCTCGTAATACTGAAGCGCATATTCTTCCGGGGTGACGGCATAACCGAAGTAGCCATTGGCCAGGCTGGAGATTTCCACCTTCCAGTCGCTGCCTTCGGGCAGGGTGGCGGCCACCGCCTGGCGGAGTCGATTGCCGCTTTCCAGGGTGATTTCCCAGGGCAGGGGGACCAGCACCAGGTCGTTGATGCGCACGATCTGGAACAAGGCCTGGTGGGGAAAGCGCTGGGCCGGTAGCAACAATTGCAGTTTGGACAACATCCATTGCTTCACACCCTGGCAGTTGTCGGTAAAGACCCGTCGAGGCCAGTCTTCCTTCAGAAACGGGAGATAGGAAACCGGGAAGACTTCGTCGCCGTTGGCGGCACCGGCGACGGAGGCACCGGCGATGGCTCGTTCACAAAGTCCGAAACGGCTGGTATCGATGTCGTCGAGCAGGTCCAGCTGGCGGCTGGCGACGGCGGTGCTGAGTGTATCTGTGAGTTGACTTTCCAAGGAATGAAACAGCTGTGAGGCATGTTTCCCCAGTGCCTTGCCGATACGTTCAGCTTCACGGTCGCCGCGCAGGTCCTCTTTCCAGGCAGGGTTATTATCCGCATGGGTAGCCTGGGCGGCACCATGGAGAAAACCGGGGTAGTCAGGCGCCAACTCGCTTTCCAGTTGCTGGCTTATCCAGTGCCAGACATCCGCATGGTAGGGGCGGGTAAAGGGCGGGATGGCAGTGCCGTGGATGGAGTAGAGGCTGAGGGCGCCAGCGGGCTCGAAACTGTCGCCTCGACGCTGATCAATACGCAGCAGGGTCATGGTGGGGTTCACCGCCTGCATGGGGTCCGCGTTGGAGGGATCCTGCTCAGGGAAGTTATTGGCCCAGGCCTGGATGGAGCGATTACGGGTAACACCAAACAGGTCGCTCTGGCCCACGGCAAAGCGCGCCTCGCGCCGGGATTCGTAGGCATTGATGACGGCGTCGGCGATACGCTGACTGAGAAACTCGAACAGGGCCGGGTCGAAGCCCGGCCGGTTACTGCCGAAGACGTTGTAGAAATCACTGCCGAGATACTGGCCGGGACCGGAGTGGGTGTGAGTAACCAGCAGGGTCACCGCATGGGCAGGCACATCGGTATGGCCGGCGATCAATTCTGCCACCCGATGGCGCAGCACCAGCGAACCGCTACCAAGATCCAGTTGTACGATAGCAAGCGGGCTCTGCCGGGGGCCTTTCAGGTAGAACGCCCTTGCCTTGAGCCGGGTGCGAAAGCCGTCTGCGTCCTTTGCCCAGGCGGAATAACCGAACTTGGGTATGCCGGCGGGCGGCGTAATGTCCCGTTCAGCGATACCTGCTTTTGCTGTTGAGGTGTCCGCTGCTATCGGTTGTACAGGGAAAGAGAAAGACAGGTTCTGCCGGGGGTAAAACAGGAAGGGCCAGGCGGTGTGCAGCAGGCCACCGAAAATGCCGGCAAAACAGAGTAATAGCAGTAGATAGCGGGTGCGCAATGTTCGCATGGGAAATGGTGTTCCAGTTAATTTGCACTATCGTGCCATATTCGGGTTCGTTGTGGAATATAACCCTTGAAACGGCGCCATTTCACTCGTTTTGATACGAAAGGATACGCTCAGAAACAAAATAGGGTGCCAGCAACCATCCGGCAACATTAAAGCAACGTAACGGCACTCGTTCGTGGTTTTAAAGCGCACCGAATCCTATTTCAATAATTGCACAGATCAATCATACCCGAGGGGGGTAACCATGAAAGGATGCATTCGACTCTCAGCTCTTGCACTTTCTGTCGCAGTGGCAAACCAGGCACTGGCAGAAGACAAGGCAAACGACTCTACACGTCAGTACCTTGCACCCATGGCAAGTTATCTGGTGCTTGATGAAGACCGGGAACTTTCCCGCAACGGTCTTGGCGGCAGCCTTATCTATGGCCGTGAACTTTCCGAGCACTGGTGGTGGGAGACCGAAGGTGCGGCCTACGGGCTGGATAGTGGTGTCGAAGGAGCTACTGATTTCTATCAGTACGCGGCCAGCACCGGTATCGCTTACGCCTTTGGCGATCGTGAAGGTTTTACTCCTTTTGTTCTCGCCAACATCGGCGCTATCTATAACGACGTCGTGCCTGATGATGATGACGAATTCGACCTGCACGCCAATGTGGGCATTGGTGCGGTAACCGGCCCGATTTTTGACAATGGCCTGAAACTTCGCGCTGAAGCTCGTTACATGTACGACGATTTTGACGGTGTTACTGGAACCCTGTCTGAAGATGAAGGCGGCTTCAATGACTGGCGCTTCTCCCTGGGTCTGGAAATCCCGCTGGGTGTGACCAAGGTGGTTGAAGTCGAGAAGATCGTCTATGAAACCCGTGAAGTGGAAAAAATTGTCGAGAAGCCCTTCGTGGACAGCGACGGTGACGGTGTGCCGGATGACCGTGACAAGTGTCCGGATACCATCCAGGGCGCCAAAGTCGATTCTGATGGCTGCATGATCATGAATCAGACCATCACCTTCAACAATATCAACTTTGAACTGAACTCTGCGGAAATTACCGCAAGCTCTGGTCCTTCCTTGAATCGGGTAGCCAAGGCATTGCAGGCCCAGCAAAACTTCAATGTTGAGATTGCCGGCCATACCGACAGCACCGGTTCAGCGTCTTACAACGAGAGCCTGTCTGACCAGCGTGCCAAATCCGTACGCCAGTATCTGATTGATCAGGGCATTGACGCCAATCGCCTGACCGCGCGCGGTTACGGTGAACTGGAGCCGATCGCCAGCAACGAAAATCAGTCCGGTCGTGCCATGAACCGCCGCGTGGAATTCCGCGTCAGCGAGCAGTAGGAGAGTAGCCATGAGTACTTATATGAAAACGCTGTTCGCCTTCCTGCTGGCAACCACCCTGGCCTTTGGTCTGGCGGGTTGTGAAGCCGATGGCGACGGCAACGGCAACAACCCGGGGTCGCGCATTTCCGATCAGGATAACGACGGTATTCCGGATGATGAAGATAACTGTCCGACTATCCCCAATTCGGATCAGAGTGATATTGATGGTGATGGTATCGGTGATGTCTGCGACGACGATACCGACAACGACACTATCCCGGATGATGATGACAACTGTCCCCTGGTTCCTAACACGGATCAGATTGATACCAATGGCGACGGTATCGGCGACGCCTGTACCGATGATGAAGATGGTGATGGCATCCCCGATGACACAGATAATTGTCCGGTAACACCCAACCCTGGCCAGGAAGATGGTGATGGTGACGGTGTCGGTGATGTCTGCGACAACTGCCCGCTGGTAGCCAATCCGGGTCAGGAAGACGCTGATGCCAACACTATCGGTGATGTATGTGAAGACGACGACGATGGCGATGGCATTCCCAACGACGATGACAACTGCCCGGTAACCCCGAACCCGGATCAGGCGGATGTGGATGCGGATGGCGTCGGTGACGTCTGCGATAACTGCCCCAACAATGCCAATGCCGATCAGGCGGATGCGGATGAAGACGGAACCGGTGATGTGTGCGATGTGGATGGCTTTACCTGCACCGCTGGTGGACCGTTCGAGCCCCTCACTGCCGCCAACTTTGGTGCTACCGGTGAAACCTTCGGTATATGTGTAGGTTGTGGTGTAGTTTCGCCGCAGCTGGTACTGGATGAAATGAATGGCACTTTCGCTGAAATGAACCTGGCCCTGAATGTGGCAGGCGGTACTCGATTGACTGTTACCGAGAACGCCAATACCAACTTCACTGGCATGGTGAACATCGGCTTTGTGACCAGTAACCCGAATACCGGTCTGCTTGACCTGGGTGTGCTCGGTGACTTCCTGACCCTGCGCCTTTACGACGACGGTGTGGAAGTCGACAGCTTCACCGTTGGTGGTGGCTTGCTGGCTCTGGATGTGGCGGGCCTGCTGGGCGGTCCTGAACAGACCTTTGTCGGTGTTGAAGTTGATGCGGATGCCACCGCGTTTGATGCTGTAGCGCTGGAATTCGGCGGCTTGATTTCAGCAGATAGCGAAGTGCGCGTACATGATACCTGCGTACAGCAACCCTGAGTCTCTAGACTCTATATTTAAGGGGCCTTCGGGCCCCTTTTTTATTGCTCCGGTATTGTTCAATTCATGCGGATCTATTGGGCCTTGACCCCACTGTGACAAAATAATCGCCTGATTCGGCCTGAATCGTTACTCTGTCTATAAGGGTCTTTCTGGCCTCAAGAATGATAATCAGTGCAGTAAGGGGGCATCATGCGAAGCCGTATTTTTCTGACAGTGTGTCTGCTGGTTTCTCTGTTGGCAGGTTGCGACAAGGAGCCCGGGGTCGGCGAAGTCGTCAGCACCTTCAACAACTACGAAGAAACCGGCGATTTGCCTGCCTTGCAGGAGCGTGGCTACGTCCGCCTGCTGGCTCCCCGTTTTGATGAGCCCTCCGGCCTGCCCAGGCAGGGGGTTCCTGCCAGAGAATATCAGGCCCAGGCCGAGGCGTTTGTCAGGCACCTGGGGCTGCAGCCTCGCTGGGTCTATGCGGAAAGTTTTGCCGAGCTGGGTGCACTCATCAATGCGGGTGCTGCCGACGTTATCGTGACGAACTACTCGGTGACGAAAGACAGACAGAAAACCCTGGCATTCTCTACGCCGGTAAATGCGGTGCAGGAAAACCTCGTTGTTCCTGCAGAGAAGGCAGATCTGACTCTGACCAAGCTGAAAAACCTCACTATTTCGGTTCCGGAAGGGACCTCTTACCAGGAAACCGCAGAAAAACTGGCCCGGCGCCATGACAACATTTCGGTGGATGTGCTCGATGCCAATCTTTCCGACGAAGAACTGGTTGAGGGAGTGGAATCCGGTGAGTTGGCTGCCACCATTATCGACAGCAACATGCTGGATGCCCTCATCAGCCCTGATGCCGAGGTAGCTATCGGCCCAGTGGTGAACCGCAAGCGGCGCATTGCCTGGGCAGTGAGGCAGGACAGTACCGAGCTGCTGGATCGCATCAATCAGTACATAACCAGTGAGCGGGTTATGTCTTCCGTCAAAGAACAGGAAAAGCGTGACTGGGCGGCGATCAAGAAGCAGGGCGTTCTGCGCGTCATTACCTCCAACAACCCCGCCAGTTATTTCATGTGGCGTGGTGAGCTTATGGGATTCGACTACGACCTGATCAACGACTTTGCCAAGAAGCATCGGTTGCGCGTCAGTGTTGTTGTCCGCGACAGCCCTTCAGCCATGTTTGCAGCGCTGCAGGCCGGGGAGGGCGATGTCATTGCGGCCTCCATGACCATTACCGAGGATCGCCAGAAACAAGGCTGGATGTTCAGTGACCGTTATTTGGAGGTCAACGAGCAATTGATCGGTCGTTCGGATGAAGCGCCCCTGGAAAATATCGGCCAGTTGGCCGGTCGTACCGTGGCCGTCAACCCGGAGACCGCCTATTACGACACCCTGCAGACGCTTCGAGAGAGTGATTTTCCCTTTATCGTTCAGGAGGTGCCAGGCGCCAGCACCGAGATGCTGATTAATGCCGTGGCAAACGGCGAATACGATCTGACCATGGCCGATAGTCACCTGGCAGCCATGGAATCCACCTATCGTGAAGATATTGCTGTGTTGTTTGAATTCGAGCCCGCCAAGGAGATTGGCTGGGGCCTGCGCCCTGAACAGCAGGCACTGGAAGAGCAACTCAACAGCTACATCGCCCGCCATTATCGGGGCCTGAACTACAACATCACCTACAACCGCTACTTCCGTGAGAAAAAAACCATCAATACCCACGAGGCCTATCGGGTTGGCTCGGGGAAAGCCATTTCTCCCTACGACGAGCTGGTTAAAAGCGAGGCCCTTAAATATGGGCTGGATTGGCGCCTGATTACCTCTCAGATGTACCAGGAAAGCCGGTTCAATCCCAAGGCCCGCTCGTTTGCGGGTGCGCAGGGGTTGCTGCAAGTGATGCCGCGTACCGGGCGCCAACTCGGGTACAGCAACCTGACTCGGCCAGAGAATGGAGTAGCGGCAGGGGTCGCCTATATGGACTGGCTGGAACAGCGCTTCCCGGCACGTCTGGATCTGGCGGAGAAACTCTATTTTACCCTGGCCGCCTACAATGCCGGGCACGGCCATGTGGAAGATGCACGCCGCCTGGCGGAACGTCTGGGCAAGGATCCGGATAAATGGTTCGGCAACGTGGAAGAAGCCATGTTGTTGCTTTCCCGGCCGGAGTACGCCCGTCAGGCTCGCTACGGCTATGTGCGCGGGGCGGAGCCGGTGAAATATGTCAGGCAGATCAAAAATCGTTATCTGGGCTATGTGTCGGCCCTGGAGGAAGAAGAGGGCTAAGCGTTTGTGCCGCCCAGGGCTGAATGCCCGGTAAATGGATATTTTACAAAATCGCCATGGAAAAGCGTCATGGCAGCCCCATGATAAGGGTACCCATTCATTGAAAGGAGATTGTGATGGATCGCAATGCTTTCATCGAAAAGATTAAAGGTAAGCTCAACGAACTGGATAATGAATTTGACCAGTTGCAAGTCAAGGCGGACAAGGCCAGCGAAGATGTTCGTCACAAATGGGAAAGCCGTAAGCTGGAACTGAAAGAAAAACGTCAGGAATTGGCGGCTCGGCTGGATGAACTCCGTAATGACAGCAATGCCCGCTGGGAAGATGTTAAAGCCAGCGTGGAAAAGACCTGGGACAGCACTCTGGAAGGGTTGAAGGACATCAAGAACAACCTTCTCAAATAAGTCTCAGTCAAACTTAATATCTACGATGTTGGGAAAAGCGTGCCAATTTATTGGCGCGCTTTTTTTATGAAAAATTCATACCGCCGATCGCGCAATTTTCAACAACTGTCATGCCAACTGTAAAAGAACAGTTTGTAACTGTATTCCCTTTCCAAAACACAACAGAATTTCAACAGTGAGATTGACGGAAAATTCACATCCGAGAGTAACCTGTGAAGAAGTAAGCACTGTCTAGGGAGTAGTGGCATGAAGAATCAGGGACGATTTTATATAGCGTGGTTGATACCGGTTGTGCTGTTAGTGGGCAGCCTGGGCTTGTCGGGGTGTGGTGCGGACGGGGATGGCTCTCGATCTCAGCCTCCCGTTAATCGTGACACCGATCAGGACGGCGATAATGTTCCGGATAACCGTGACAACTGTCCGTCTGTCAGTAACCCTGGCCAGGCCGATACGGACGGTGATGGCCTCGGCGATGCCTGCGATAACGATGCAGACGGCGACACCATCCTCAACAGCAATGATAACTGCCCGGCTGTGGCCAATACGGACCAGACCGATACGGATGGCGATGGTGTGGGTGATGCCTGTGACACGGATACGGACACCGATGGCGACGGGGTCGATGATGGCGTGGATAACTGTCCGGCGGTGGCCAATCCCGGTCAGACAGACACCGACAGTGATGGCAATGGCGATGCCTGTGATACGGACGATGACAATGATGGGGTGGAGGACAGCACAGATAACTGCCCACTGACCAGCAACCCGGATCAAACCGATACGGATGGCAACGGCATTGGTGATGCCTGCGATATGGACAGCGACGGGGACGGCATCAGTGATGATCTGGATAACTGCCCGAATACTGCCAATGTGAACCAGACTGATACCGACAGCGACGGTCTTGGTGATGTCTGCGATGCCGATGACGATGGTGATGGCGTCAATGACAGCACGGACAACTGCCCGCTGATCAGTAACCCGGATCAGGCCGACAGTGATGGTGATGGCATTGGTGATGCCTGCGATACCGGTAATACCGACAGCGACGGTGATGGTGTCGACGATGATGCGGATAACTGCCCGTCGGTGGCCAACGCCGGGCAGGAAGATCTGGATGGTGATGGTACCGGTGATGCCTGCGATGACGACACCGATGGTGATGGTGTGGCCGATGCGCTGGATAACTGTCCGCTTACTGCAAATTCAACCCAGCTGGATGTGGATCTGGACGGCGAGGGTGATGCCTGCGACAGCGACGATGACGGCGATGGCGTTGATGATGGCGCCGATAACTGCCCGACGATAAGCAACCCAGATCAGGCCGACAGTGATGGTGATGGCATTGGTGATAGCTGTGACCTTGATCTGGACGGTGATGGCGTCGATGACCTGAGCGACAACTGCCCGTTGATTGCCAACCCTGACCAGCTGGACTCTGATGGTGATGGTCTGGGCGACGGCTGTGATCCGGATGATGACAATGATCTGGTGCTGGACGTGGTGGATAACTGCCCGTTGACGGCCAACACCGACCAGGCGGATGCGGACGCTGATGGTGTCGGCGATGCCTGCGACAGCAACACCGATATCGATGGGGATGGAGTTGATGATGGCATTGATAACTGTCCCGCCGTTGGTAACCCGGATCAGGCTGACGCAGATGGTGATGGTATTGGCGATGCCTGTGATCCACTGACCGACAGTGATGGCGATGGTGTGGCGGACGATATGGATAACTGCCCCGATGTCGCTAATGCGGACCAGGCTGACAATGACGTCGATGGTCAGGGCGATGCCTGCGATACCGATGACGACAATGATGCCGTTCCTGACCTGCTCGACAACTGCCCCAACGATGCCAATGCCACACAGCTGGATGCTGATCTGGATGGCATCGGTGATGTCTGTGATACCGATGACGATAATGACGGCGTGGACGACGCCGATGATAACTGTCCCTCAGTCAGTAACCCGGATCAGGCTGATGGTGATGGTGACGGTATTGGTGACAGCTGTGACGTGGATCTGGATGGCGACGGCGTGGATGACCTCAGTGATAATTGCCCGCTGATTGCCAATGCCGACCAGGTAGATTCCGATGGGGATGGCCTGGGCGATGTCTGTGACCCGGATGATGACAATGATTTGGTGCTGGACGGCCTGGATAATTGTCCGCTGACGGCCAATACGGATCAGGCCGACATTGATGGCGATGGCATTGGTGATGCCTGCGATACGGTGAACGACAGTGATGGCGATGGCGTGGCAGACGAAATGGACAACTGCCTGAATACAGCCAACCCGGACCAGGCTGATGCCGACAATGACGGCGTGGGTGACGTCTGTGATATGGATGCGGACAATGACGGCGTTGACGATGACGTGGACAACTGCCCGAATAATCCCAACGCGGATCAAGCGGATGCGGATGGTGATGGCCTGGGGGATGTCTGCGATGCCGAGTTCACCTGTAGTGGTGCCTCCGGCAATGGCCTGGAACCGCTGCTGGCGCCCACGGCAACGGCTTCCGGTGGCAGCTTCGGATTGTGTGTCCTTTGTGGCCTGCAGGATGCGGCATTGGCCGTGGATGATCAGGTGCCAACGGCAGCACAGCTTTTCGTTACCCTCGGTGCCCTGGGTGGCGGAACCCGCCTCAATGTGGACAGCGGTGAAAGCTTCAGTGGTTCCAGCCGGGCCGGCTTTACCGTGAGCAATAGTGCCGACCTGCTGGATCTGGGTGTGCTGGATCAGATAACCGTGAGCTTGCTGAACAATGGCACCGTGGTGGGGACCTCCGGCAGCGGTGGCTTGCTGAATTTGCAGCTGTTGACCCTGGGTGGCTTTGATCAGCAGTTCCTGTTCGTGGATACCACTGAGACATTCGATACCCTGCGTGTCGATCTCGCAGCCACGGTGGGTCTGCTGGGCGATCTGAATGTTCACCAGAGCTGTGTCGGGCCCACGCCCTGACCGGCGCTCACTTGCGCAACAAAAAACGGGAAGCTTAGGCTTCCCGTTTTTTTAGGTATCTGCAGAGTGGCTGGCCTGTCTGTTGGCGCCTTGCCGGCAGACAGGTTTTGTTGTGTCAGTGCTTGGTTGTCAGAGGCGCAAGCCATTGACTGAGCGCATCCAGTACCTGATCGCGACAATGATCATTGAGGATCTCGTGGCGCCCTTCAGGCCAGAAGTGGGCGGTCAATGGTTGTTCCATGGTATGCAGCACCTGCTCCAGGGCCATCATGCCCTTGCCCATGTCGCTCATGGGATCCTGTTCGCCACCCAGCAGCAGGACCGGGAGTTGGTCGGGGAGCTCGGCGAGCTGCACGATGCTGTGGATCTGACGTAGTCCTTCGATCAACTGGCACCAGGATTCGGTGGTGCAATCGAAGCCACACAGGTCGTCGTCCAGATAGCGCTGTACCTGATCGCGGTCGTTACTCAGCCAGTCGAACTCGGTACTCGGGTCCGGCACGCGGCGAGCCCAGGCACCAAAGGTCATTCTGCGAATCAACGGGCTGACCCCACGCTTGCCATTACGACGGCGGGTCAGCTTCACGGGCAGGCCCATCAGGGTGTAATAGGCTGCCGGGTGGTAATCGCTGGCGCACAACACCAGGCCTGCCAGATTTTCTCCACCGCGTTGTGCCGCCGCCAGGGCAATGAAAGAGCCCATGCTATGGCCGCCAAGCACGCAGGGCAGACCCGGGTGCGTTTCACGGGCCATGGCGATCACCGCGTTGGCATCCTGTACCAGGCAGTCCCAGCCGTTGTCGTCACCGAAATGCCCTTTGGGGCACGCCTCGCTGACACTCAGGCCATGGCCACGATGATCCGGACAATACAGATGCCAGCCCTGCTCGTTGAGTGCCTTTGCCAGCGGCTCATAGCGGGCACCATGCTCCGCCATGCCGTGCAGCCAGACCACAATGCCTTTGGACGTTGCTGCCTGCGTGGGCCAGTGGTGGATAGCGGTGGAATGGCCGTCGCCCGTGTTCAGGTAGCGCATCTGCTTGCTCATAACATTCTCCGGCGGCGGGGTCAGTGGACAGGTTGATGCCTGTGATATCAAGGCGTCGTCGGCGAGGATAAGTGCTCAACCGGCAGCCTGCCGGCCAGGCCTCCTGAGCCTGTTCCGGACCATGGCATAATAACAGCTATGGCAACAGGGTGATGCAGCAACTACCATGCCGGACGCTGTTGCACGCTGCCCGATTTCCAGGAGAGACCATGATCGAATACCGGATTCGCCCACTGCGCCCAGAAGCTCATCTTTTTGAAGTGACGCTGACCGTGGCAGAGCCGACCCCGGAAGGGCAGGCGTTTACGTTGCCGGCCTGGATTCCCGGCAGCTACATGATCCGTGATTTTGCCCGCCATCTGGTGTATCTGGAAGCAAGCTGCCACGGCGAGACGCTGCCCGTGGCGAAAATAGACAAGCAAACCTGGCAGGTGCCGCCCTGTGACGGCCCCGTGCAGCTGCACTACCACGTCTATGCCTGGGATCTCTCCGTGCGCGGTGCCCATCTGGATACCACCCACGGCTATTTCAATGGCACCTGTGTCTTCCTGGCGCCCATGGGGCACGAGGACCAGCCCTGCGAAGTAGACATCGAAGCACCGCAAGGCCCGGCCTACCTGGGCTGGCACCTGGCCACCGGGCTGCCCCGGCTGACGGGGTCGGAGCTGGCGTTTGGCCGCTTCCGGGCAGATAACTACGATGCCCTGATCGATCATCCGGTGGAAATGGGCCCGTTTGAGTATGCCCAATTTGAAGCCTGTGGCGTGCCGCATTGGGTGGTCATGGCCGGTCGTCACAAGACCGATATGGCGCGGCTGTGCCGGGACCTGAAACCGATCTGCGAACATCACATCCGCATGTTCGGCGAACCGGCGCCCATGGATCGCTATCTGTTCATGACCCTGGTCACCGGCAATGGCTATGGTGGCCTGGAACATCGCAATTCCACCAGCCTCATGTGTGCCCGCGACGACCTGCCCAAGCGCACCGACGAGCCGGGCAAGGTGCGCGATGGCTATCGTAATTATCTGGGCCTGTGCAGCCACGAATATTTCCATACCTGGAATATAAAGCGGATCAAGCCGGCGGCGTTCACGCCGTTTGATCTGTCTCAGGAAGTGCACACGGAATTGTTGTGGGCCTTCGAGGGCATCACCAGCTACTACGATGACCTGTCGCTGACCCGCACCGGGCTGATTGCGCCGCAGAGCTATCTGGAGCTGCTCGGACAGACCCTGAGCCGGGTGTATCGTGGTCAGGGTCGTCACAAGCAAACCGTCACCGAATCCAGCTTCGACGCCTGGACCCGCTTCTACAAGCAGGACGAAAACGCCCCCAACGCCATCGTCAGCTATTACACCAAGGGCTCGCTGGTGGCGCTGGCGCTGGATCTGACCCTGCGCAACCTGACGGGTGAGAAGCGCTCTCTGGATGACCTCATGCGCCTGCTCTGGGCCCGTTACGGGCAGACCGGCGAAGGCGTGCCGGAGCAGGGCATACAGCCCCTGGCCGAAGAAGTCGCCGGCTGCGACATGAGCGACTTCTTCGAGCAGGCCCTCTACAGCACCGAGGATCTGCCCCTGGCAGAGCTGTTGGCCGAGCGCGGCGTGGAGCTCAACTGGCGCAGTGCTGCCGGCCATGGCGACAACGGTGGCAAGCCCGGCAAGGATGGCATCCCCAATCTGGGTGTGCGGCTGGTTGCCGATTCGATGGGCGCGAAGATTGTCGTCGCCTTCGAGCAGGGGCCGGCCATGGCCGCCGGGCTGTCTGCGGGGGATGTGATCATTGCCGTGGATGGCCTGCACGCCACACAGAGCAATATCGACAATCTGATGGCCAATTTCCTGCCCGGCGAAAACGTGGAAGTGCATGCTTTCCGCCGCGACGAGCTGATGAAATTCAACGTGACAGTGGCGCCCAGCGAACCCAGCACCGCGTATCTGACCATCGCTAAGGGCGGGTTAACCGAGAAAGGCAAAGCCTGGCTGCACTGGAAGGGCAATGAATAGTTAACAGTTGATAATGAATAACGATAGAAAACAGGCCGTAGGAGCGGCGCTTGAGCCGCGAACCTGCTTGCGAGGGTTTTCCCAAGAACGATTCGCGGCTCGAGCGCCGCTCCTACGATGTTTTATGGTTGATTGAATTTTTCATGTCTTTGAAGCCACTCTACAGCCAGCTTGGTAACGTTCGCAGAGCGGACCATTTTCGTTTGAAAAAGCGGATCGATGGTCTGTCACGCTTGCCTGCTGACAAGCGCAATGACAAGGCCGTGGAGAAGATTTCCACGGCCATTGCCGCGTCCATTGCCAATCGGGAAAAACGTCAGGCGTCTCAGCCAGTGCTGAACTGGCCGGACCTGCCGGTGGTGGCCAGCCGTGAGGAGATCAAGACAGCCATTCGCGATCATCAGGTGGTGGTGATTGCCGGGGAGACCGGCTCGGGCAAGACCACCCAGTTGCCGAAGATCTGCCTGGAACTGGGGCGGGGCATCGAGGGCACCATCGGTCACACCCAGCCAAGGCGGCTGGCGGCCCGTGCCGTGGCGAGCCGGGTAGCGGAAGAGCTCAACAGCCCGCTGGGTGGTACCGTTGGCTTCAAGGTGCGCTTTGCCGAGCAGGTCAGCGAGACCAGCCTGATCAAGGTGCTCACCGACGGCATGCTGCTCAATGAAATCCAGCAGGACCGCTTTCTCAACCAGTACGACACCCTGATCATTGATGAGGCCCACGAGCGCAGCCTGAACATCGACTTTCTGCTCGGCTACCTGAAACAGCTGCTACCGAAACGGCCGGATCTGAAGGTGATCATTACCTCGGCCACCATCGATCACGAACGCTTTGCCAATCATTTCGGTGATGCGCCGGTGCTGGAAGTGTCCGGGCGTACCTTCCCGGTGGAAATGCGTTACCGTCCGCCGGTGGAAGGCCAGGAACTGTCCCGGCAAATCGAAGACGTGCTGCAGGAAATCCAGCGTGAGGAGCGCCGTGAGGGGCTACCCGTGGCGCGGGATGTACTGGTATTCCTGGCTGGCGAGCGGGATATTCGCGATGTGCATCATCACTTGAAACGGTGCGAGCTGAGAGACACGGAAATCCTGCCTCTCTATGCGCGCCTGAGTCAGGCCGAGCAACACCGCATTTTTGCCTCTCATCGTGGCCGGCGGGTGGTGCTCAGTACCAACGTGGCGGAAACCTCGCTCACCGTGCCGGGTATCCGCTATGTGATTGACGCCGGTACCGCCCGCATCAGCCGCTACAGTGTGCACTCCAAGGTACAGCGCCTGCCGGTGGAGCCGGTCAGCCAGGCCAGCGCCAACCAGCGGGCCGGGCGCAGCGGGCGCATCATGCCCGGTATCTGTTTTCGTCTGTACGACGAAGACGACTTCCTGAATCGGTCCGCGTTTACGGATCCGGAAATTCAGCGCACCAATCTGGCGGCGGTGATTCTGCAAATGGCCGATCTGAAACTGGGCCGGGTGGAAGACTTTCCCTTTATCGAACCGCCGGACGGCCGTCTGATCCGCGATGGTTATCGGCTGCTGGACGAGTTGGGCGCGTTGACGGAGAAACAGACCCTGACGGCCCTGGGGCGGCAATTGGCCCGTTTTCCGCTGGATCCGACCCTGGGGCGGATACTGGTGGCGGCGTCCCAGCAGGAAGTACTGCGCGAGGCGCTGATCATTGTCTCGGCCCTGGCCGCCCAAGACCCTCGCGAGCGGCCTCACGACAAGCAGCAGCAGGCGGACCAGGCTCACCAGCCGTTTACCGACAAGGATTCGGACTTCCTGTTTTTCGTCAAGCTGTGGCAGTGGGCGGACAGCCAGCGCGAGGCGCTCAGCCGCAACCAGTACGAGAAGCTGCTGAAGAAAACCTTTCTGTCGCCCACCCGTATGCGCGAATGGCGCGATACCCACCGCCAGTTGTTGTTGCTGTGCAAGGAGCAGGGCTGGGCGCTGAATGCGCCGACCATGAACGAGCAAGGGCTCGTAGAGGGTGCCTATGGGCCGTTGCATCAGGCCCTGTTACCCGGCCTGCTGGCCAACGTGATGCAGCGCACGGACGAGGGCGAGTGGCTGTCCACGCGTAATCGCAAGCCCTTGATCTGGCCCGGCTCGTCGCTGTCGAAGACCAAGGCCCGCTGGTTGATGGCGGCGGAGCAGGTGGAAACCAGCCGGCTGTTTGCCCGTACCGTGGCCCGTATCGAGCCGGAATGGGTGGAAGCGGCCGCCGCTCATCTGGTCAAACGCCAGTATTTCGAGCCGCACTGGTCGAAGAAACGCGGCTGTGCCATGGCCAAGGAACAGGTGAACCTGTTCGGCCTGATCCTGGCCAGTGGCCGGCGCGTGAACTATGCGCCGATCAACCCGCAGGAAGCCCGTGAACTGATGATCCGCGAAGGGCTGGTGATGGGCGAATTGAATCGTGAGCCGCCCTTCGTGAAAGCCAACCGGGAGCAATTCGAGACGCTGGAGGAGATGGAGCACAAGCTGCGCCGGCGCGATATTCTGGTGGATGAGGAGGTCCGGGTGGCCTTCTACGATGAGCGATTGCCGCAGGACGTGAGCAGCCTGGCCGGGTTGATGAGCTGGTTTAACAAAAAGGCCACGCCGGCGCAGAAGGACGCGTTGCTGATGCAGCGGGATTTTTTGCTGTCGCGCAGCCCGGATCTGGGCAATGACCAGTTCCCGGATCAGCTACGCCTGGATGGCATCAGCCTGCCCCTGGAGTACAGCTTTGATCCCACCGGGGAGCGCGACGGCGTCACCCTGATTGTCCCCGTGGCGGTTCTCAATCAGGTCCCGGACACCCGCTTGGACTGGCTGGTGCCGGGACTACTGCGGGAAAAACTGGAAGCCCTGATCCGGGCGTTGCCCAAGGCGCGGCGGCGCCACTTCGTGCCGGTGCCGGATTACGTCAGCGCATTGCTGGACACCCTGAATCCGCAAGAGCCGCTGTTGTCGGCCATGACCCGGGAACTGCAACGGATGACCGGTGTGCGTATCGAGCGGGAAGAGTGGCAGGATGCCACGCTGCCTGATCATCTGCGCATGTTCATTCAGGTGGTGGACCGGGTGGATGGTAAGCGCAAGGTGCTTGCCCAGGGACGCCACCTGACTGACGTCCGGGACAAGCTGGAAGGCGTCACCCGCAATCTGCCGGAACCCGAGGCGGAGGAGCCGGCAGTGCGCGGCCAGGAATGGGTGTTTGGCACCTTGCCGGAAACCCGTGAACAGGATCTGGGTGGCATGGTGGTGCGTCGCTATCCGGCGCTGGAGGAGGACGGCGACGGGGTAGTGTTGCGCTATCGGGATGATGCCGATGACGCGCGCTGGTGCCACCGGTGGGGCACGGCGCGCCTGCTGGGCTTCAAACTCAGTGTCCAGCTACGCGACCTGCGCAAACAGGCCTCGCAGATGGCCGGTTTCCAGAAGCTCAAGGTAGAAAAGGGCGCCATGGCCCGCCAGGCACTGGATCATGCGCTACTGCGTCTGCTGGCAGAGCATTTCCGGCTGGATGAGCCGGTGCGGGATGAAGCCGCTTTCCAGGCCAGGCTGGATGCCCATCGGGGCGATTTCGTGCCCTGGGCCAGCCAGCAATTGACCGCCTTTGGCAAGCTGTTCGCCGATTACCGCCAGCTGATGGGCAAGCTGGAGAAAAACTTCCCGCTGGCCTGGGCCCATGCCCACCGGGACCTGAAGCAGCAACTGGCCAGCCTGTTCCGCGATGATTTCCTGTTGCAGGTGCCCTGGCCCTGGTTGATGGAGTATCCCCGTTATCTGGAGGCCATCGGCCACCGTCTGGACAAGCTTGGCGGCCAGATCGGCAAGGACCGCACCCTGACAGCGGAGCTGGAGGCTTTTGATAAGCAGTACGTCACCCGAGCCGCCGGTCTTCCAATGCGGCAGCAATCTGCACCGCTGCAGGAGTATTTCTGGATGTTGCAGGAATACCGGGTGAGCCTTTTTGCACAGCAGCTCGGTACCCGGGTGCCAGTCTCCGCCAAGCGCCTGAACAAACAGTGGGAGCTCTGCTGATCAGCGATCCTCAAGCGGCGCTCCTACAGTGACTCCGTAGAAAGCGTAACAACTATCCTCCCTTCGGCCTTTGCGCTGGCCACCCCGAATCCGGATAATCGACCCATTATTCCCATTTGTGGAGCGGGGCCCTTTGCCTCGCTCGAGTGCGAGGACTCGCTTGTGAGCTATTCTGTAGTAATCAGTGGCACCGGTCTGTGGACCCCGGAGCAGACCATCACCAACGACGAGCTGGTGGAATCCTTCAACGAATACGTAAAGTTGTTCAACGAGCGTAACGCCCAGGCCATTGAGGCTGGCGAGGTGGAGGCGTTGGGTCCCTCCGATAGCGCCTTTATTGAAAAGGCGTCCGGCATCAAACAGCGTTTTGTGATCGATAAAAGCGGCATTCTCGACCCGGAAAAGATGGCACCGAACATTGCCGAGCGATCCGACGAGGAGGTGTCCATCCAGGCGGAAATCGCCGTCAAAGCGGCAAAGCAGGCGCTGGAAAATGCCAACCTGACCGCTGACGACCTGGATGCGGTGCTGGTTGCCTGTTCCAACATGCAGCGCCCTTATCCGGCCATGGCCGTGGAAGTACAGGCGGCTCTGGGTATGGAGCACGGCTGGGGCTATGACATGAACGTGGCCTGTTCCAGCGCCACCTTCGGCATTCAGGCCGGTGTCGACGCCATCCGTAATGGCAGCGCCCGCCGGGTGCTGATGGTGAATCCGGAAATCTGTTCCGGCCATCTGGCCTGGGAAGACCGCGACTGCCACTTTATCTTCGGTGATGTGGCCACGGCCGTGATTCTGGAGCGCAAGGAAGATGCCACCTCGGATAACCAGTGGGAAGTACTGGGCACGCGCCTGCAGACCAAATTCTCCAACAATATCCGCAACAATTTCGGTTTCCTGAACCGTGCTGATGAAAGCGGCATTGGGGCTCGTGACAAACTGTTCCGCCAGGAAGGTCGCCGGGTGTTCAAGGAAGTCTGCCCCATGGTGGCCGAGCAGATTTCCTCGCATCTGTCCGATACCGGTGTGGCGGTGGAAGCCCTCAGCAGAATGTGGCTGCACCAGGCCAACCTGAGCATGAATGAATTGATCTCCAAACGGGTGCTGGGCCGTCCGGCCACCCGTGAGGAGGCACCGGTGATTCTCGACGACTATGCCAATACCAGTTCCGCCGGTTCCATTATCGCGTTCCACAAGTACAACGCGGACCTGCCGGTGGAGACCAAAGGGGTGATCTGTTCCTTCGGTGCCGGTTACTCCATCGGTAGTGTGATTGTGAATCGCATCAAATAACGAGCTCTGCCATTCACGTTAGCTTCACGAAGGCCGCATTTTGCGGCCTTTTTTGATGCCGCCTGTAACGTTTACCTCACGGCTTCATCTCTATATTGTCTGAATTAGGCGCTACGCAAAACAACGTGGTTTGCCTGAGCCGCATTGTGCGGTTTCGGATACAACCTCAATAATGATGTATGGAGACTGAACATGGCTAAGTTGAGCAAACTGAACCCCCTGGCTGCGACTGTTGGTGCGGCTGTTGTGGCTTCCGCACTTTCCGCTCCTGTGGCGATGGCTGCAGAAAACCCGTTCGCAGCCGCTGACCTGCAAGCTGGTTACCAATTGGCTGGTGCCCACGCTGAAGGTAAGTGTGGTGAAGGCAAATGCGGTGACAAGAAAGCAGAAGGTAGCTGCGGCGAAAAAAGTGGCGAAGGTAGCTGTGGTGAAAAAAGCGCTGAAGGCAGCTGCGGCGAGAAAAGCGCCGAGGGCAAATGTGGCGATGACAAGAAAGGCGAAGGCAAGTGCGGTGAAGGCAAATGCGGCGGTGGTGCCTAATAAGGCAGGAGCTAATGCATGAAACCTGAGACACCAGTGTCCGGAGTGGGCCTGGGTCTTCGGCGGGCCCTGATGGGCCCGCTTTCTCCGACCCTCGACTCTCCGCAAAGTGCGCCCTTTGATTTTATGGAGGTGGCACCGGAAAACTGGATTCCCATGGGCGGTCGTCTGGCCAAGCAGTTCCGTGCTTTCACGGAGCAGTTCCCCTTTGTGACCCATGGCCTTAGCCTGTCCCTCGGCGGGCCTGAGCCCCTGGATTTTGAATTATTGAAATCGGTGAAAGGGTTCCTGAAGGAACACAATATTCGCCGTTATACGGAACACCTGAGCTACTGTAGCGATCACGGCCACCTCTACGATTTGATGCCGATTCCTTTTACGGAAGAGGCAGTACATTACGTGGCAGACAGGGTTCGCCAGGTACAAGATTTTCTTGAGCAGCCCATCGGCATCGAGCACGTCAGTTACTATGCTGCCCCCGGCGCGGAAATGTCAGAAATCGAGTTCGTTAATGCGGTACTGGAAGAGGCGGACTGTGAGTTGTTGCTGGATGTGAACAACGCCTACGTGAACAGCATTAATCACGGTTATGACCCCCGCGATTTTATCAGTGCGTTACCGGGTGAGCGCATCTGCTACTTGCATATCGCCGGCCACTTTGACGAGGCGGAAGATCTGAAAGTCGATACCCACGGCAGTGCGGTGATTGATCCGGTGTGGGCATTGCTGGAGCATGCCTACCGTGAGTTTGGCGCCTTGCCCACCTTGTTGGAGCGGGATTTCAATTTCCCCGGCAATGAAGAGCTGTTCAGTGAGCTTCAGAAAATTGGCCGTTATCAGCATCAGCAGCCGTCAACGACACGGAAACTGGGATGAGCCAGGCCGATTTTCAAACCCTGCAGCGGCGATTTGCGGCACATCTACGCAATCCGCAAAACCACTCGGCCCCCGGCGATATCGAAGAGCGTCGACTGGATATTTACCGAACGCTTTTTTTCAACAACGTAAACGGTTTTATCACCCAGGGGTTTCCTGTGCTGTATTCCATTCTGGATGCGCAGCGTTGGCAACGGCTGGTTCGTACCTTCTTTGATCAGCATGCCTGTCAGACCCCTTATTTTCTGGAAATTCCCCAGGAATTTGTCACCTTTCTGGCTTCCGGTCAGGGCCTGGAGGAGGGCGATCCGCCTTTCCTGCTGGAACTGGCTCACTATGAGTGGATGGAGCTGGTGCTGGATGCGTCTACAGAAACCTTTCCGGCCAACGGGTTTCATCCCGAGGGTGACCTGTTGCGTGCCATTCCCCAGCTAAGCCCCCTCCATGTTGTGTTGAGCTACCAGTACCCGGTCCATGAAATATGTGCCGAATTTCAACCCCAGACTCCGTTAGAGCAAACATTATGGTTGCTGGTCTATCGGGGCAGGGATGACAAGGTGCGCTTCATGGAAATTAATGCGCCAACCGCCCGGTTGTTACAGCTCATTGATGAAAACCCTGGATTCACGGGGCATGAGGTTGTCGCGGTACTGGCCAAAGAGATGCAATTTGCGGATGTGAGCAAATTGGCGACCTTTTCCCTGGAAATTCTGCAACAAATGCGTGAGCGAGACATCCTTATTGGGACGACACTAAGCAGCCTGTAAGGATTCCTGATGAGCAATGCGTTTTTGGTTTCTATTCATCATGATCTGCTGAACCGTACCCGGTCCCTGGATTTTCTGGCGCCTCTGGCGCTGCGCTTGTATCTGGCTCCGGTAATGATCAGTGCCGGATACAACAAAGCGGTGAGTTTCGACAGCACGGTCGCCTGGTTTGGAAACCAGGAATGGGGGTTGGGCTTGCCCTTCCCGGCGTTATTGGCTTTTTTGGCTACTGCGACAGAGCTGTTGGGTGGGATGCTTTTACTACTGGGGCTACTAACCCGGTACATCACATTGCCGCTTATGTTTACCATGCTTATTGCCATGGCAACGGTGCATTGGCAGCACGGCTGGTTTGCAATCGCACCCTCTGACCCTGCTACCAGCACGGCATTACCGTTGGCCCAGGTGGGCTTTCCCGGGGCTCAGGCCAGCCTTGAGAACAGTGAGGCTGTCGGTGAGCGGCTGACACGAGCCAAGAGGATTCTGCGTGAGCATGGTAATTACCCCTGGCTGACGGAAAAGGGCAACTTGGTCATTCTTAACAATGGCATCGAATTCGCTGCTACCTATTTCATCATGCTTCTGGTGCTGTTCTTTTACGGGGCTGGCCGATATCTGAGCCTGGATTATTGGTTCGCTCGCCGCCTGTCCCGGCCGGCTTAAGGGAGCGATAGCATTGTAGATTGCTCGCCCCCCTGTTCGGGGGGGCGACAGGGTCGCTATAATGCTGCGTCTATGACTTTTCGGGGTGACCGTGCGTTATTTCCTACTGACTGTATTGCTGAGTGTTTCCTGCGCTGTCGCTGGCGCGGAAGGTGAAGACTGGGGTGATGCCTCGTCTCCCTTCGATGCTCCGAAAGGCAGCGAGCCAAAGGATGATGACCCCTGGGAAGACATCAACCGCAAGATCTTTGCCTTCAACGAAACCCTCGACAAGTACGCCCTCAAGCCCGCCGCCAAGGGCTATCGCAAGGCGACTCCCGGCTGGTTCGATGACACCGTGACCCGTGTTTTCGAGAACCTGCGGGATTTTCGTAGCGGCCTGAACAGTGTGCTGCAGTGGCGGTGGGGCCATGCCGGCCATAACTTTGGCCGTTTTACGGTCAACAGTACCCTTGGCATTGGTGGCCTGTTTGATGTGGCCAGCAAGGTCGACCTGGACAAGCACAACACCGATCTGGGCCTGACGTTCGCTCGCTGGGGAATTCCGGAAGGAAATTACCTGGTGCTTCCATTCTGGGGGCCGTCCACCGTGCGCGATGCGGCGTCCATTATCCCGGAAGATTACATGCGTCTGCGGCATTACATCGAGCATGACCTGACCCGCTACAGCGTGACCGCCACCTATGTGGTGGATTTGCGTGCTGATTTGCTGGATCTGGAGCGCAATATCGTTGGTGACCGCTACACCTTCCTGCGCAATGCCTACCTGCAGCGCCGTCGCTTTGAATCCGGCGATGCGCCTTCTCTGCGTTTCCCGGATATAGAACAGCGGGATTCCGAGCTGGAAGACGAGTATGAGGATGAAGGGTGGTAAAGGCAGTTAATAGTTAATAATGAATAGTTAATAACTCGCGACTCAGCTTTGTCTTTTTCAAACGCAAGAGGCCGCGCCCATAGGTTGGGCGCGGCCTCTTGCGTTTGAACCAAAATAGCTGTTGTTCGCGCAACTATTAATTATTCATTATTAACTATTAATTGCCTTAAGCTTCGCCCGAATATAGTCCCCATGCGACACATACAGCAGGTCGCTGACACGGCGGATCAGGTGTTCTTCGTGGACATCGGCGTGGCCGTCGGCGGCGGCCATGGCCCACATTTCCTCGATCAAGGTGACTCTCGGTTCCGGCCCCCAGTGATCGCGCAGCGGGCGGGTGAACTCGAACAGGTCGGTGGCTTCGTCCACGCGGTTTTCCAGTTCTGTGAGGATGTCATCCATTTCCTGTCGGTCCAGGTGCCAGTGCTTTTCAACCGCCTGGATCAGACGTTGTGATTCTTCCGGGTCCACCGTGCCGTCGGTGCGGGCCACTTCCAGCAGCAGGGCGGCGGCCGCCCGGTGCAGGTCGTGCTCGCTGGTCTGCTGTTGAGGCTGATCGGGGCGAAAGAGTCGGTTCAACCAATTCAAATTACACCTTCCTCCTGCAATAGGGTTTCCAGCGCCACCTGGTCGTTGGCAAAGCGGCGAATGCCGTCGGCGAGCAGGTCGCTGGCCATGGCGTCGTCATTGAGTTGCCAGCGGAAGGCAGCCTCGGTGACGGCGTTCCAGTCGTCTTCCGGGGCCACCAGTTCCGCATCCAGTACCCGTGTCAGACTCCCGGTATCGGCGGCGAGTTCCCCCAGCAGGGCAGGGCTGATGGTGAGCTTGTCGCAGCCGGCCAGGGCTTGGATCTGGCTGGCGTTGCGAAAGCTGGCGCCCATCACGATGGTTTCCAGGCCGCGGGCCTTGAAGGTGCGGTAGATCTGGCGAACCGACTGTACGCCCGGGTCGTCATCCGGGGTGGCGATGTTCATGCTCTGTTTGCGGTGCCAATCGAAGATGCGGCCCACAAAGGGAGAGATCAGCGTGGCGCCGGCTTCCGCAGCGGCCAGGCCCTGGGTCTGGTTGAAGACCAGGGTCACGTTGCAGCGGGTGCCTTCTTCTTCCAGCACTTCCACCGCGCGGATGCCTTCCCAGGTGGCCGCCGTCTTGATAAGAATGCGTGCCGGGTCCACGTCCAGTTCCCGGTAGATGGCCATCAGCCGACGCGCTTTTTCCACGGTGGCGCGGGTATCGAAAGACAGGCGCGCGTCCACTTCACTGGAAACGAGGCCCGGCACCCGCTCAAGGATGGCCTGGCCGGCCAGGCAGGCATAGCAGTCCGTCAGCCAGTCCATCTCGCCGCCATGGCCCAGGGCGCGGCACAGGTCCGCTGCCTGCTGCAGCATGGGCCGGTAACGCTCGTCACGGGCCGCTGCCAGCAGCAGGGAAGGGTTGGTGGTGGCATCCTCCGGCGCCAGTTCGGCGATCATGTCCAGATCACCGGTATCGGCTACCAGGGAAGTCCATTGGGCTAGCTGTTCGCGTTTGTTCACGGTATCCGTTCCTTTCAGTGTCATGGCGGGCACGGTACTGCGCCACCATGACAGAATGATTGTTTCACCACAGAGGTTGCAGAGTACACAACGGTAAGTCGGGGGTGTGGGAAACAATGCTTGCATGGTGAAGAGGCGGGCCAAGCATGGCTTCCCACAAAAACAGAGTCTGCCATCCGGCTTGTTGGCTCTGTGAACGCTGTGTCCACTGTGGTGAAAGGCTTTTTACAGCCTAAGACAGTTGTGCCAAAGCGTCCATGAGCACTTGCGGGCTGGTGTCCGGTTTGTGCATGTTTTCGCTCAGGTGGCGGCGGAAGCGGCGGGCGCCGGGTTCGCCCTGGAACAGGTTGAGAATATGGCGCAGGGAGTGCTTGGGGGCATGGCCCAGGGCATAGCGGCGCTCCACGTAGGGGAGGAATTGTTCGGCTATCTCCCGGCGGGTGGGCACAGGGTGATCATCCGCAAACACGATGCGATCCGCATCGGCGAGAAAATAGGGGTTCTGGTAGGCCTCGCGACCAATCATCACGCCATCCACGTCGCCCATGTGCTCGTGCACCTCATCCAGAGTCTTTACACCACCGTTGAGGATGATCTCCATGTGAGGAAAAGCCTGTTTGATGGCGTAGGCACGCTGGTAGATCAGCGGCGGAATCTCCCGGTTTTCCTTGGGAGACAGCCCGGAAAGGATGGCCTTGCGTGCATGGATGGTGAGGCTGGTGCAGCCGGCCTGTTCCATCCGGGTGACAAAGCGATAGAGAAAGTCGTAATCATCCTGGTCATCGATGCCGATACGGGTTTTTACCGTCACCGGCACGCGGACCGCCGCCTGCATGGCTTCCACGCACTGGCCCACCAATTCCGGCTCGGCCATCAGAATGGCGCCGATCTTGCCCTGCTGTACCCGATCCGACGGGCAGCCCACATTGAGATTGATCTCGTCGTACCCGTATTGCTCGGCAATCCGGGCCGCTTCCGCCAGATCCTGTGGCTCGCCGCCGCCGAGCTGTAGGGCGACCGGATGCTCTTCGTCATTAAACGCCAGAAACCGCTCACGATCGCCGCGCAGTATCGCCTGGGCTACCACCATTTCGGTATAGAGCAGGGTGTGGCGGGTAATCAGCCGGGCCAGAAACCGATAGTCGCGGGTGGTCCAATCCATCATCGGGGCGACGGACAGGCGTCGATCCGGCTGTGGTAGCGGGGCTGTTGTCGTCACAGTGTCATTCATGCAGGGCGGCAAGCGGGTGTCAGGGGGCGTTATTGTCGCATGTTGTTGCGTGTGGGCGTAGGGGGGACGGCGGTGGCGCCTGTCAAAGCCGGGTTCGCTCTGCTAGACTCCGCGCCTTTCCAGATCACTCGAGACTGTCATGATCCTCCCTCGGCTGAGTCCGCCCTAGTAGACTGCCTGTCCCCGGCTTTGCCGTATGGTGCTTTGCGCCATGTCATCCCGTATTCTGCTGCTCCCGCGCAGCCTCTTTGTTTGTCGTATTCCCAAAACAGGATTGTTCTTCATGCTTCGATCTATTCAGCAGGAATGGTTCAGCAATATCCGTGGTGATTTGCTGGCTGGTTCCGTTGTTGCTCTGGCCCTGATTCCTGAGGCGATTGCCTTTTCCATTATTGCCGGTGTGGACCCCAAGGTGGGGTTGTACGCGTCGTTCTGTATCGCCGTTGTCATTGCGTTTGTGGGCGGTCGCCCGGGGATGGTTTCGGCGGCAACCGGGGCCATGGCGCTGGTGATGGTGACCCTGGTGAAAGACCATGGCCTGCAATATTTGCTGGCGGCGACGGTGTTGACCGGGGTATTGCAGATTGTTGCCGGCTTTCTGCAGCTTGGCAATCTCATGCGATTTGTCTCCCGCTCCGTGGTCACCGGCTTTGTGAATGCGCTGGCTATCCTGATTTTCATGGCCCAGCTGCCGGAGTTGGTCGGGGTGACCTGGCATGTGTATGCCATGGTGGTCGCCGGCCTAGCGATTATTTACCTGCTGCCGTTGCTGACCACCGCAGTGCCATCACCACTGATCTGTATTGTCGTGATGACCGGTATTGCCATGTATCTGGGGCTGGATGTGCCCACCGTCGGTGACAAGGGCGATCTGCCGGACAGTCTGCCGGTATTCCTGTTGCCGGATATCCCGCTGAACCTGGAAACCCTGAAGATCATTCTGCCGTACTCTTTGGCTCTCGCCGTGGTAGGCCTGCTGGAATCCATGATGACAGCAACCATCGTGGATGATCTGACTGATACCGACAGCGAGAAGAACCGCGAATGCAAAGGGCAGGGCGTGGCCAATATCGCCTCCGGGTTCCTGGGTGGCATGGCGGGCTGCGCCATGATCGGTCAGTCCGTGATCAACGTGAAATCCGGTGGCCGCAAGCGCCTCTCCACCCTGTTTGCCGGCTGCTTCCTGCTGGTGTTGGTGGTGTTCCTGGGTGAGTGGGTGTCCCGGATTCCCATGGCCGCGTTGGTGGCGGTGATGATTATGGTGTCCATTGGTACCTTCAGTTGGGAGTCCATTACCAACATGGCCAAGCATCCGGCCAGCAGCACCGTGGTGATGTTGGCTACGGTGACGGCTACCGTGGCGACCCATAACCTTGCCATCGGGGTGGGTATCGGTGTGGTGCTCAGTGCGCTGTTCTATGCCAATAAAGTGGGGCGTGTTTTCTATGTGCGCTCGGATCTTGAGGAAACCAACAGCAGTCACCGCCGCTACGAGGTGCTGGGGCAGGTATTTTTCACCTCCGCGGATCAGTTCATTGCCTCCTTTGATTTCAAGGAAGCACTGGATAAAGTGACTATCGATGTGCACCGTTCCCATTTCTGGGATATCACTGCCATTGGCGCGCTGGACAAGGTGATCATCAAGTTCCGCCGCGAAGGCACCGAGGTGGAGCTGATCG
>Ga0208836_100037_pt1 | contig 38786 bp, 27 predicted proteins | sample DeeseametaMP0627_FD_184206 | JGI IMG/M metagenome (GOLD analysis project Ga0208836, IMG submission 184206) | Marine microbial communities from the Deep Atlantic Ocean - MP0627 (SPAdes) | ecosystem: Environmental > Aquatic > Marine > Oceanic | place: South Atlantic Ocean | collected 2011-01-26 | reverse complement strand
AAGATGGCACCACCATGCATGACACCGGTTTCCGGGTTGCCAACCAGATCTTCGCGCCAGGGCACGCGTACCCTGACGGCATTTTCTTCAGCACTGAGCACTTCCAGGCCCAGCACTACCGAGTGCCTGACCGACTCCAGAAACCGGTTGCAGACATCCAGACGGGTAAATGATTGCGATGAAGTTGTCACGACGGCCAATGCCTCCTGTGCCTCGGGCGCGCTAGATTAACGAGTCGACATTACTCTGCAAAGTGTTACTTTTTCACCCTGGTAATACGTTGCTTTCCCGATAGTATCCCAGCCCCCTCATTGTCGGAGGCCTCCCATGGCGACGTCATCCCGTTTGAAGACCAGTCTGCGTGCCGTTGGGCATATCGTCGAGCGTCGGCGACATCCGCAGCGGTTTATCCAGATTGATAAATGCCCCTGGGATGAAATCTACCGCGACGGCATCATGGCCGTTCGCCATTACAGCCTGCCACCCATGAGCGAAATCCCGGTCAACGACGAGATGATGCCGGTGGCGCGTAGCAAATACCGTACGCCCCTGATTCTGGTGCCGGCACTGGGCATCCATTGCTGGACCTATGATTTAATGCCGAACCGCTCCATGGTCCGCTATCTGATGGCCCGAGGCTATGACATCTATCTGGTGGACTGGGGTAAACCCTCCCAGGCAGAGCGCAGCCTGGACCTGGATACCTATGTGAACCGTTGGTTGCCGGCGGCGGTGGACACCGTCAAGACGCACTCTGGCCAGGACCAGGTCAATCTGCTGGGTTACTGCATGGGCGGCCTGCTCTGCATGATGTACCTGGGAGGCCATCCGGATGCGCCAGTACGCAGCCTGATCACCATTGCCAGCCCGGTGAATTTTCACAAAAGCGGTCCCTTCGGCAAGGCGCTGGGCCTGGCCTCCATTCCCGCAATGCAAATCCATGAATGGTTCAAGGTGCGCCTCGAGCCGCTGGACGACAAGTTATTCCACATCCCCGCAGGGCTACTGACCTTTGGTTTCAAAATGACCAACCCGCCGGGGGTGGTACAGGCCTACCTGGATCTGGTGAAGAACATCGCCGACCGAGAATACGTCACCGAGTATATGACCATGGGCCAATGGTTCAACGATATGGTGGATTACCCGGGTGCGGTGGTGCGAGAGGTGATCGAGAAGATGATTCTGGCCAACAGCCTGGCCAAGGGAAAAATCCGCATCGGAGGCCGCAGTGTAGACTTTTCCGCGATACACCAGGATCTGCTGGCGTTTGCCGGCACCACTGACAATATCGTCAGCCTGCGTGCAGCGCGGGAAGTGCTGAGGCTGGTAGGTAGCCAGGAAAAGCGTTTCGAGGAGGTCCCCGGCGGCCATGCCGGCGTATTTTCCGGCTCCAAGGCGCCCAGCCATGCCTGGCGTATCAGCGCGGACTGGCTGGCTACTCGCTCGGATTAATACTGAAGCACACATTGCAGCACTTTCCCGGAGAAGCAAGGTGCACGCTCCTGGAAAGTACTGCCATGATCAGCTGGTTTTAACTCAGGGAGCTACCAGCTCCTCTACACGCTCTGCGACCTGAGTGGCATAGCGATAAAAGAGATACGGGACCTTGTTGGCATCGTTTTCGTTCATCCGCGGGATGGTATTGCGCACGAAAACCCAACGCTGCTCAACAAATGCCAGCACCTCGCTCGCCGGCACATCACTGGCATAGCGCCCCTTGAGACTCTCCAGCTGGTCATCGATGGATTTTGCCTCGATGGCAAAGTCCATTGGCGGCAGCCCGGTGCCAGTCGGCATACCTGCCGACGGGAAAGCGGCCAACGCCAGGTATTCACTGGCCAGGCGCTGCATGGATACCGACAATTCCGCGATATCAAGATAGGCGCCTTCTGGCTCGCCGGGATCAGCCTCTTCAACAAGCTCGGCAACCGCCAGGGTGGTCGTGTTCATCTCGCTCATGGCGCCGTAGTCCGCATAACCCAGAGACGCCAGCGGGTTGTCGAGCGCGCGTTTAGACAGGTCATCCCAGGCCGTGTCAAAAGCACTGGCCTGAGCTACCTCTTTGCCCTCGGCCTGCCCTTTTAGCTCGGCCACCCGACCCTGCCCATCATCGAGCAGCTGTCTGAGTGCATCTCGATCCTCCGGGTTATCGCCACGAATCGACAGTAGATGGAATCCCATCCGGGCACGCCAGGCATCCGCTTCCATCATTGCCAGTTCCGTTGCAGAAAATGCTGCCTGCGCGCCGGAAACAGTCGCCATCAGCGCCCCCGCCAACATCCACATTCCTTGTTTTTTCACCCCGATTCCTCTTTCTTTACCCCACGAAAAACCCCCGCCGTTAGCGGGGGCCTGAATGCATGCCAATATGGCAGTTATGACTATTCAACAGGCCCGAAGGTGGGCTTGGCCATATCTGTAGAGGCCAGGCTGATGGCTTGCTCCATTGTGTCCACCATCTGTCTGGTATAGCGGTAAATCAGAAACGGCACCGCATTTTCATAGAACTTGACCATGGACTGACGAATAAACTTCCACTTAACCGCCACCTGGTCCAGAGCCCGGGTCATGGCTTCATCCCCGGCATATTGTTGTTGGGCCGCTTTCAGCATCTTCTCAAATTCCGGTACGGCATTCTTGAAATCCAAGCGGCCCTCATCCGAACCTGCTGCCATGCCTCCCGCCGGATCTGCAGCCACATTCAAGTACTCAGATGTCATCCGCTGAAGGAAGGCCGATAGCTCACGAATCTCATCATACTTGCCACTGGTGGCAGTTTCGAAAGCATCCATTTTTTCCGCCATGATGGCGGGAAGTTCGTTCACGTCCTTGATGACATAAGCATTGGTGTAGCCTTGCTCTGCCATGGTGTTTCCCTTGGCGGCATCTACGTAAAGCGTCAATTCCTTTTCCAGATCTGCTACAAACTGGCGCTCTTCGCTGCCCTCGGCATTGGCTCTCAGTTCGGAAAGGGCCTGCCCGGCCTGGGAAATAGTCCGCTTCAGGTCAGACGCATAAATATCACTGCCTGCCATCACTGTGAGCATATGGAAATTTGTGCGCACCTTCCACAGCGACAACTCAAACTCTTCAAGATCCGCATTGGTAATGGCTGCCATCCCCTGCAATGGCAGCAAGGCGATAGCCAGAAGGCTCCCCAGCAGACGCTTGCCCATAACTACTCCCTTTTCCTGATCGCTAATTGTTGTTGTGAATTGCTTGTTTTTGATCTGATCACGCCGGCCCAGGGCAGGCACTCACTCAATATGAGTAAACACTATCACAAAATTCATAAGAGAGAGGAACCCGGCACTGATATCAAAATGGTCTCTATCACTCCAGCTTTTGCCCGCAAGGCTGTCCCGGCTGCGCCTTACCCCTAAATCGTGGCTGGTGCCATGGTCATTTCATGGTCTCAAGGCCTGACAAGCTCAGGCCAAACAGGCTTCATGGATCTTCCTGCCCCTCACGCCACTGCTGATAACGCTCGATATCCTTTCCGGCAAATTGCCAGGCCTTGGCCAGCACACCGATATCATCCAGCAAACCGAGGCCAATGATAGGGTCCGGAATCGCATCCAGGGGCATCAGGAAATACACCAGCGCTCCGGTGATAGTCAGCAGTGTTCCCCAGGGCACCTGCCGATAGCGCCCGGCGGTCCAGTCCAGCAGCATCCTGGCCAGCAACTTGAGCTGCCCTGCCGCTTCGCCCAGCCGTTGCTGCAACTGATCAGAGCGGTTGAATACCGCCTTGGCCAACCATCGACTAGCCGTGGCCGAGCGCAATATCCGCTCGGCACGTCGAGACGCCTGTTTGCGAAACGGGTTAGCGGCCATTGAGCTCGTGAAACAATGCCCGATATTCCTCGGTCAGCTTGTGTTTGGGCTGCAAATTAACTAAGGGAGTCGCCTGTTCGTGGGATTCCCGCATCACCACACTGGCAGAAAGCTTGCTGCTCAGCATCGGCAACCCTTCATCTTCAAGCGACGCGACCAACTCCTGCGGCAAGCGAGCACGGGGCTGAAACTGGTTGACGACAATGCCCTCCACCTGCAACTCGTCGTTGTGATCTTCCCGTGCCTCCTGGATGTTCTCCAGCAGGGTATACAGGGCCTTGCGTGAGAAGGCATCGCAATCAAAGGGGATCAATACACGGTCCGCAGCAATGAGCGCTGACAGAGTATAAAAATTATACGCTGGAGGGGTGTCGACAAAGATGGTATCGAAATCTTTGGACAAGCTTTTCAGCAGGCCACGAAGTTTGTAGATCTTGTGCTTGGATTCGAGCATGTGCTCGATTTCACCCAGCTCGCCATCCGAAGGCAATACAAACAGGTTCTGGAAAGGCGTGGCGTGCACATATTCGCGAGCGTCTTTTTCTTTCAACCGAAACGACAGCGTCTGGGCAAAGAAGGTGCCGATATTCGGCTTGGGGCCTTCCCCGTTGCTGTAGGCAGGCATCCCTAACAGGTACTGACTGGCATTGCACTGCGGGTCCAGATCCACCACCAGGGTGCGGTTTCCCTCGGCGGCACTGATGGCAGCCAGGTTTACCGTGATACTGGATTTCCCCACTCCCCCCTTCTGGTTAAACACCACACGACGCATTTCCTTGTTCTCCTTAATACAGCAGGCTTGCGGACTGTCTGCAGGCCGGGGCTCCACGGGCATTCGCGCCTATTGGCAATGGCGCCTGGCGCGATCCGGTTTGATGTAAGCAATTCGACCACTTGAAGCCTCCTCTTTCGAGGCGGGCTCAACCTTGGGCCTGCACGCAGTTTTTGTTTGTTGCCGAATCATACACAGGCCTTGGTGGCTCTCCCAGTGCCCACCGGTTCTCTTTTTCTGTCCACAGTTTCTGTGGATAACCGAGTGCATAACCCTTGAGTGACTGGCCCCAACCTTGCCGGGCTGTGAGCCAGACAGGTGCAGATCAAAAAAACAGCACACAGAGCCCAACAGCGACACAACTGAGCCGTTCGGCTGACAGGGAAATGCCATAACGAAATCTGTTTAGTGGTATTGAGCTGGGCATGTTATCCAGCTAATAGTAAACGCTCTGTTTATTTGGAGAGATCCATGTCACAACCGTTTTGTCCGCTGCCCACGCAAAGCCAGCTTCGCGCTGTGCCTGGCGACAAGGGGCTGCCACTCATCGGCCACACCCTCTCCTTCATGCGCGATCCCATCGGCCTGATGCGCAAACGCTACGACCAATACGGTCCGGTCTCATGGACTAGCGTGTTTGGCCTGAAAATGGTGCAACTGCTGGGCCCAGATGCCAACCAGTTCGTCATGCTCAATCGGGGTGATCTGTTTTCCAACCACCAGGGCTGGGATTACTTTATTGGTCGTTTTTTCCATCGCGGCATCATGTTGCTGGATTTCGAGGAGCACCGCTGGCATCGCAAGATCATGCAGCAGGCGTTCAACCGGGATGTGCTCAAGGGCTATCTGGAGCGGATGGGCCCGCACATCACCTCGGGAATTGCCCCCTGGAACGCCATCGCCGATTTTCATGTGCTGAGTGCGGTAAAACAGCTCACCCTGGATCTGGCTACCGATGTCTTCATGGGCTATGAGCTGGGCCCGGAGGCTGACGACATCAATCGGGCTTTCGTGGATACGGTTCGTGCCGGCACCGCCATCGTGCGCACCCGTGTTCCTGGCCTGCGCTGGTCAAAAGGCCTCAAGGGGCGCAAGCTTCTGGAAGCCTTCTTCCGTAAGGAAATTGCCGCCAAACGGCAAAGCCGCGATTCCGACCTGTTCAGTGTGCTTTGTCACGCCGAAACGGAAGACGGTGAACAATTCAGCGACGACGATGTGGTTAACCACATGATCTTCTTGATGATGGCGGCCCACGATACGTCCACCATCACGCTCTCCACCCTCTTTTATTATCTGGCCAAGAATCCGCAATGGCAGGAACGTCTGCGCAAGGAAAGCCAGGCCCTTGGCAAAACCTGCCTGGAGTATGAAGACCTCCCCCAGCTGGAAGGGATTGGCATGGCCATGAAAGAAGCACTGCGGCTCTGCGCTCCGGTGCCGTCCCTGCCGCGCAAGACCGTCAAGGACGTGGAATACGAGGGGTTTTTCATCCCCCGAGGCAGCTTTATCAACGTGGTGCCCTACTTCACACATTACATGGAAGAGTACTGGCCGGAGCCGGAAACGTTTGATCCGGAACGGTTCAGTGAAGCCCGCCGGGAAGACAAGGTGCACCCTTATGCCTGGGTGCCGTTCGGGGGTGGTGCGCACAAATGTATCGGCCTGCACTTTGCGGAAATGCAGGTGAAGGCGATTCTTCACCAGGTGCTGCTCAATTATCGCTGGAGCGTGCCGCAGGACTACGAGATGCCGGTAGATACCACCAGCCTGCCGGTGCCCGGCGATGGGCTACCGGTGAAACTGGAGAGACTCTGAGCTCCTGGCCGCAGGAGCGTCGCTGGCGACGGTCCTGCGGCGGGGGGAAACAATATTGGAGTGCTCAGGCGGTAATTCTTTCCCCCTGACGCATGGTGACCAGTTCTTCAGCCGCCGTCGGGTGGATGCCCACGGTGGCGTCAAAATCGGCTTTGGTAGCGCCCATCTTGATGGCCACGGCAAAGCCCTGGGTAATTTCCGCCGCGTCCTCCCCGGCCATATGCAGACCAAGCACCCTGTCGGTTTCGTCGTCCACGATCAGCTTGATAAAGCTGCGTTCCTGTTTGTCACCCAGGGTGTAACGCATGGGTCTGAAACCACTTTTGTAAACCCGGATTGCCGAGGCCTGCTGCAGCGCCTCTTCCTGACTGAGTCCGACGGTGCCGATGTTCGGATGGCTGAAAACAGCGGTGGCGATATTGCGGTAATCCATGGTGCTCTTCGGTTTGCTATCGCCGAACAGCTGGGCGGCCAGCCACATACCTTCAGTCAGTGCCACAGGGGTCAGCTGGACACGGTCGATCACATCACCCAGGGCGTAAAGGCCCGGAATTGAGGTGGCAAAGCCGTCATTGACCTTGATCGCCCCTTTATCCGTCAGCGCCGGCACCGCCCCTTCTGCAAACAACCCATCCAGCTTTGGTACGCGGCCGGTGGCGTAGAAGACCTCGTCAAAGGTTTGCTGACTACCGTCCTGATAGGTGACCTGCTTGCCGCTGCCGAAAGCCTCCAGGCGGGTGACATCACTGTTGAACTTCAGATCCACCCCCTGCCCGCGCATCTGCTCTGCCACAAACTGGCGAATATCGCCGTCAAATCCGCGCAGGAAGAGCTCGCCCCGATACACCTGGGTAACCTCACAGCCCAGGCCATGCAGGATGCCGGCGAATTCGGTGGCAATGTAGCCGCCCCCCACCACCGCTACTCGCTCGGGCAGCGTCTCCAGATAGAAAAGGTCATCGGAGATCCGTGCCAGCTCACAGCCAGGAAATTCAGGCACAAAGGGTTTGCCGCCGGTGGCGATCAGGATATTGGCCGTGCTCAGTTCCCGGCCATCGACAGCCACTCGTCCCTGGCCCAGAACCTTGCCATGTCCTTCGAAAACAGTGACCCCGGCTTGATCGAGGATGCGCTGGTAGATGCCATTCAAGCGGTAAATTTCCCGGCTCTTGTTATCGCGCAGGGTTGCCCAGTCGAATGACCAGCCCTGCACGGAAAAACCGAAATCCTCGGCCAGCGCAAATTCCTGGGGAAAATGGGAGCCGTAAGAGAACAGCTTCTTGGGAACACAGCCCACATTGACACAGGTACCACCAAAAAAACGTTCTTCGACGATGGCTACCCGCGCGCCATGGCTTGCCGCCATCCGCGCAGCTCGAACACCACCGGAACCGGCACCGATCACCACCAGATCAAATTCTGTTGTCACTGCTGTCTCCTGCTTGGTTTGCCCCTATTGTGCGCAGGGCGAAAGGATTAACAAGGCTGATGAGCTGATACATGCCATAGCCAACAGCAATGGATTTGCCCATATGCCACAATGAAGTGGAAATGTGAGCCAGAACTCTTGGGCGTCAAGGGCTGCGATAGTATGATGTTTGAGCGCTGGCCGGGTACGCTCAGCGGCTCATTCCGACAACTCGTCGGTCATGGGTAATACCTGTCAGGCCTGACGTTATCATGGGGGTAACGTTTGGCCAGAAAAGCCCCAAGGGTTTTTCCTTACAAAACAACAACGCGTGGCACACCACAGCGCATTCAACGGGGAACGGGACACTAATGCGACTGAGCGGGCTGCTGGCTCTACTAATGAGCGGCATGATCAGTTTTTCAGGCACTGTCGGGGCTAGTGATATTTACAAGTATCGGGCCGCTGACGGTACCATTCTGTTTACCGACCAGCCTCAGGACCGGGTTGGCCGTAATCATACCCTGCTATCCATACGCAAAGGCTGGAACTACCAGCCCCGAGCACTGAGCGATGCAGAGCGAGACCGCTACGACAACCTGATTACGCTGGCGGCAGGCCAGCACCGGGTGGACCCGGCACTGGTAAAGGCCGTAATCCATGCCGAATCCCTGTTCAACCCACAGGCCATATCCCGAGTTGGCGCCCAGGGGTTGATGCAGCTGATGCCAGAAACCGCTGCTTACCTGGAAGTCAGCAATCCTTTTGATGCCAAAGAAAACATCCTCGGCGGCACCCGCTTCCTGGCGTACCTGAAAGGCAAATTCTCCACCCTGGACCATATCTTGGCGGCCTATAACGCTGGAGAAGGCAATGTGCGCCGTTACGGCGGCATCCCCCCCTTCAAGGAAACCCAGGCCTATGTGCGTAAGGTCAAACAATTACGCCAGCGCTACAGCAGCCACTTTGTTGCCGGCCTGGGCGAGGAGAAAGTCGTCTACGCCTCCCCTATTCGCCACTAAGCTGCCCTCCCCTATGCCGGCAGATCCACTCCCAACCAGGGGCCATCAAAACTCAGTGGATATTGCTCAAGTTGGTAGCTGGCACTAAGACAGCGACCACTTCTCAGGGCGAACGTCAGGCCATGCCCGGGGCAGCGCAGCTCGCCATGGTTGATGGTGCAACGATCCAGTGGAAAATCCGCATGGGGGCAGCGCCGTTGCATTAACCGGGTTTCCCCCTCCTCATGGATCAGCAACAACTCCAACCGGCCTACTTTCACAGGCAGTCGCAAACCGTCGTACAAATCCAGAGTCCTGAGCAGGCGATGAAACATGGCTTACCTTCGTCCTGGCGGTTGAGAGCTTGCGGTCCATGGCAGCCCACACTTCTCTTGCTCATCCGTTGAGACCCGACTCTTCATAATAAAAGAGGAAAGGGAACAACTGAGACGCGTCTCTGCCAAACCGCCCATAACGTAAAAAGCCCGCAATCGCGGGCTTTTTACTGTGCTGTGAAGCACCTTTCAGGTCAAGCAGGCAAACGATCAGTTGCCGTGCTTCTCCGCCAGGTAGAACCAGGTATCGAGTACTGAATCCGGGTTCAACGACACGGAAGAGATGCCCTGCTCCATCAGCCATTTGGCCAGATCGGGATGATCCGAAGGGCCCTGGCCACAGATACCGATGTACTTGCCCTGAGCATTACAGGCATCAATGGCCATCTTCAGCAGCTTCTTGACCGCCGGATCACGCTCGTCGAACAGGTGGCTGACGATACCGGAATCCCGATCCAGGCCCAGCGTGAGCTGGGTCAAGTCATTGGAGCCGATGGAGAAGCCATCAAAGTGTTGCAGGAAGTCGTCGGCCAGCAGTGCATTGGTGGGCAGTTCGCACATCATGATCACGCGCAGACCGTTCTCACCACGCTTCAAGCCATTCTTGGCCAGCAGATCAACGGCCTGCTCGGCTTCGCCTACAGTCCGCACGAAGGGCACCATGATTTCCACATTGGTGAAGCCCATTACATCACGCACTTTTTTCAGCGCACGGCATTCCAACTCGAAACAGTCGCGGAAATTTTCGCTGATATAACGGCTGGCACCACGGAAACCCAGCATGGGGTTCTCTTCTTCCGGCTCGTAGAGCTTGCCGCCGATCAGGTTGGCATATTCGTTGGACTTGAAGTCGGACAGGCGAACGATCACCTTTTCCGGGTGGAATGCGGCGGCCAGGGTGGAGATGCCCTCGACCAACTTCTCCACGTAGAAGTCCACCGGATCACCGTAACCGGAAGTGCGCTTGTCCACGTTCTGCTTCACATCTTTGGGCAGCGTGTCGTAGTTCAGCAACGCCTTCGGGTGAACCCCAATCATGCGGTTGATGATGAACTCCAGACGCGCCAGGCCAACACCCTGGTTAGGCAGGCCGGCGAAATCGAAGGCCCGGTCCGGGTTGCCCACGTTCATCATGATCTTGAACGGCAGCTTGGGCATGGACTCAATGGAGTTACGCTGAATATCAAATTCCAGCTGGCCTTCATAGATCTTGCCGGTATCGCCTTCGGCACAGGACGCGGTCACTTCCTGACCGTCCTTGAGCACATCCGTCGCATCACCACAGCCTACAATGGCCGGCACACCAAGCTCACGGGCAATGATTGCCGCGTGACAGGTACGGCCGCCACGGTTGGTGATAATGGCCGCTGCACGCTTCATGACCGGCTCCCAGTCCGGGTCAGTCATGTCGGTAACCAGTACATCGCCGGGCTGGACCTTGTCCATTTCCTTGATGTTGGTGACGATACGCACCTTACCGGCACCGATACGCTGGCCAATGGAGCGGCCCTCGACCAATACCTTGCCGGTTTGTTTGAGCAGGTAGCGCTCCATGACATTCACATCGGAGCGGCTCTTCACGGTTTCCGGGCGGGCCTGCACGATGTAGAGCTTGTTGTCGTCGCCGTCCAGCGCCCATTCGATATCCATGGGCATGCCGTAGTGTTTTTCGATCTCAATGGCTTGACGAGACAGGTTTTCGATCTGCTCGTCATTCAGGCAGTAGACCATGCGCTCGGCATTATCCACGTCCACAATTTGCACGGACTTGCCGGCAGTTGCTTCGGCACCATAGATCATCTTCTGCATCTTGCTGCCCAGGTTGCGGCGCAGGATGGCTGGTTTCTTGTTCAGCAGGGTTTTCTTGTGGACGTAGAACTCATCCGGATTTACCGCACCCTGTACCACCATTTCACCCAGGCCGTAGGAAGCAGTAATAAAGACCACGTCCTTGAAGCCGGACTCGGTGTCCATGGAAAACATCACGCCAGCGGCGCCGGTCTCGGAGCGGACCATGCGCTGCACGCCAGCAGACAGGGCGACCAGCTTGTGATCAAAGCCCTGGTGGACGCGGTAGCTAATGGCGCGGTCGTTAAACAGGGACGCGAACACTTCCTTGACGGCAATCATTACGCTATCGATGCCACGAATATTGAGGAAGGTTTCCTGCTGACCGGCAAAGGAAGCATCGGGCAGATCTTCCGCAGTCGCAGAAGAACGTACCGCCACCGGCAAATCAGCATTTCCTTCGCCAATCTCTGCGTAAGCCTCGCGGATAGCGCTGTCCAGCGCTGGCTGGAACGGTGCGTCCACAACCCACTGGCGAATCTGCTCACCGGTCTTGGCCAGAGCAACCACATCCTCAACATCCAGAGCGCTTAAGGCTTCGTTGATTTTCTGGGTCAGATTGTTGTGCTCAAGGAACTCGCGAAAGGCTTCAGCAGTGGTGGCAAAACCGCCCGGAACGGAGACACCCGCTGCCGACAGATTGCTGATCATCTCACCGAGGGATGCATTTTTGCCGCCTACGCGCTCAACGTCATTTTTCCCCAGGTCCTGAAACCAGACTACATATTCCGCCAAGGTCGTCTCCTTTTTACGTATTACCGTTGATTACTGGCCTGAGCCGGCTCTAATCGAGCCGCCATTCTACTCAAAACCCGCACAGTTTGCCCGCCCCTCGTCGTAATTTGGGTACGACTTTGGTCAATCCCTGCATCTACGGCTAGTCCTGCCCCTCTCGGGAGCACTATCCCATTGAAAATGAAAGGGTATTTAACCTGCAGACCAGCCTATGCGGCGCAGTTTAGAAGGATGTGAAGGCAGGGACAACGCCCAAGGCAGGATTTGCCCGACAACTTGAAAGATAGCACTAGCCCCTGCCTATCGCTCCCTCTAGACTGTCATCATTGAAAACAATGACTTACAAACCCCGTAGGAGCGGCGCTTGAGCCGCGAATGGCTTTAGGCGTCTCTTGTCAGCTGCATTCCCCGGCTCAAGCACCGCTCCTACGGGCACAGAAAACGGCTGAAACCAATGAAAAGAACGGCATTCTATCTCTCCGATGGCACCGGCATCACCGCAGAAACCCTTGGCCACAGCATGCTCAGCCAGTTCGGTGACATTGAGTTTGTGCAGATCACCCTGCCCTTTGTCCAGTCTGATGAACAGACCCGGGAAGCCATTGCTCGCATCAACAGAGCGTCCATAGAAGATGGCCAAAAACCGGTGGTTTTTTCCACTCTCGTCAACAACGACCACCGCACACTGCTGCATGGCTGCGACGGACTGGTTCTCGATTTGTTCGGTGCCTTCCTCAACCCGCTTGAGGACGAACTGGGCGTACGCTCCAGCCACAAGATCAACCAGAGCCACGCCATCCGGGACGCCGAGTCCTACCGCATTCGTATCAATGCCGTACATTTTGCCCTGGACAACGATGACGGCGCCCGCACCCGCCACTACGATCAGGCGGATGTGATTCTCATTGGTGTCTCCCGCTCCGGTAAAACCCCAACCTGCCTCTACTTGGCACTGCAGTTCGGGCTGTTTACCGCCAATTATCCCCTCACCGAAGACGATTTTGACGACTTGCGGCTACCCAAGCCGCTGGTTGAGCACAAACAAAAGCTCTTCGGCCTCACCATCAACGCCGACCGCCTCAGCGCCATACGCAGCGAGCGCAAAGCTGGCAGCAAATACGCGTCCCTGCGGCAGTGTGATATGGAGTTGAGAGCCTTGGAAGCAATGTACAACAAACACAACATCCCCTACCTGGATGCCACGGAGTTGTCGATCGAGGAGATTAGTACGCGGGTATTGGCGATGAAAGGGCTGGAGCGGCGATTGCAGTAGCGGCCCTGCCATAGGAGCTAATCTGAAAGCGATTGACACCCAAAGCATAGTCTTTGCGGTCTTTCCAAGAAATCTTCATCCGCCGGCAGAGCCATTCGGAAAGGCCGTAGCAGTTTGAATGAGGTACTCGGTATAACGTTCCGTTTGACGGAGCTTATGAGTATCCCCGGTTAACGCTGAAACTCCAGAACCTGATTTTGTTAGACTGTACTTGCACTCGAAATAGGTGTGGTGACCAGCCGGTTAAGCTGCAACCAGCCTTCTACTAAAAGTGGAAATTTCAGATAGAGAACAAACGGTTAACAAGTTGAGACTATGCGAAGCTTTCTGTAAAAAGAAATTAATTACGGAAACCTCTTGCTAAAGTTCCGCCATGCCAGAAGAAACCTCATCTGATACGCCAGGCCGACACAGTATTAAGGCTGTATGCTACAGCCGGCATGAAGCGCGCGTTGATCAAAAATTATGAAGCGGTTGGTTTCCATACTTTCACACTGCCAACGCACACCATCCGGCCAGGTAACAGTGATATCTCCCGCCTGAGCTTCGCCCATGCCGAAATGCAGGTCGGGTGGGTTTTGCCCGTTGAAATTCGTGTTAGCCATGCTGACACGGGTTTGTGTCTGCGTACCGTAATTGCCCCCAACATTAGCTTCTATGGAAACTTTAGTACCCAAGGCTTCGGTATTAGGCGATTCACCCACCAATCTGATTGACAGGAAGTGGTTACCCGGGCCGTACCCTACTTGGTTGCTAAAAAACTGCAGCCCATTGGAGTGATCAAGAAGAGCGACATCCATATCCCCATCACGATCATAATCCAGGCAAGTAACCCCACGTCCATCGCTAGTTAACAATAGCCCCCAAGAAGCCCCCTGTTCGGAGAAAGTGCCATCCCCTTGGTTCATGAAAAGCCGCGGCAAGGAACCTTGATACTCGCTGGCAATGTCCCGAATTCTATCTTTCAGCTTCTGGCCTTGTTCATCTATAACGGCACTCTCAGGGATATTCCCAAAACCATTTACATGAAAAATATCGAGAAAACCATCATTGTTGAAATCTGCGAAACAAGCGCCCCAGCCCCAGTTTCCGTCGGCAACACCCACCTGTTCAGTCACATCTTTCAGCAAGATATCTCCGCCACCACTATCGTTTCGGTAAAGTCGGTTCCCGGTTACACCCCAGTTGCCCTCTGCCTCTCCATTAGGGTCATAAATCGAAGTAACAAACCAGTCAAGATCACCATCGTTATCATAATCACCGAGTGCAGAGCCCATGCCATTCTCATCAGTAATAACGGATCTGTCAGTTATATTAACAAAAGTGCCTTTTCCTGCTCCCTGCATTACAACACTGGTGCCAAAATCCGAAGCCAGCAGTAAATCTAATTCGCCATCGCCATTGAAATCGCCAGGCTGTGGTGAAAAATTCCAACTCTGAGAAAGATTGTTGTCTGAGAGACCACCCTCAAAATCATAATGTTCGAGCTCAGTTCCTCTGTTATTTTTCCAAAAAACCGGTGCAGTCAGAATGTTGCCGAGAAACCAGTGAGCCAAAAATATCTCTGGATAACCATCGTGATTACTGTCGGCAAACGATATACCGTAGGTATGACGACTGATAGAAAGGTCTGCCACACGATAATAACTGCCCCTATCATTACCGGAATAGATCGGCAACTTCTTGTCCTTGATATTGCCAAACAATAATTCTCGCCGATAATCACCGTTCAAATCGGCCATGGCAACACCAGTAAAACGACCACCAGGATCATCTTCTAGCAATGGCTGGGCATCGAAACCGGCCTGCCCACCACGGTTGATATAAAATACCATTCCAGACCGATCACCACCTGCATAAGCCAAGTCTAACCAACAGTCGTCATTCAGATAGCTGGCACTGACACCGCCAGCGATCATAGTTGGTTCAGAAGTGAGTCCGCCAGCAAGACCCCAAGTCTCCGCATTAAAACCATGTGGATGTATCGGGTTGCCGAACAGATCATAAAGCCCGAATAAAATCGAGTTTCGTGGCAAAAAACCATGTCCAACATTAATGGTGCTCTGGCTTGGATATTCAGTACAATATTCGATTTCAGCAAAGGTACTACGAGCTTGGGCAGTAAAATTTAAATCCACAGTTTTCGGATAATCGCCCGGTTGTGCAGGCAGCTCATTATCATCAGTGGGTGGATCAAGTGGCGTAATCGGCTCAGCCGTCGGGTTAATACCACTGACGAGTAAATTACCATCAGGGTCATCGTTGAGACTAGGAACCCACTGGTTTCTGCAGGTATGATTTTTAACACAATCATCGGTAAGCGTGTGCAAAAAAGAAGCCAGGTCAGACACTTCCTGATTAGTCAAGGCCCTTCCAGGAAGAAGCGCTTCAGCAATAGAAAAGCTACTGGCATTCAGTGCGCTCTGTGAATGCGATAAAGCATAGCCGTAAGACTGGGTTCCTTGAAACTGTGCCAGACTAGCCAGTGTAAAATCATAATCTTGTATACCCTGACGCGGATTGGCATGGTAACGAATAGCATCTTGTAAAAGATCAAAGGTCCCTGCATGACCATACGGCATGGTAACTTCAACATTCAGCAAGGAGGGCACTCGAAAAGCGTACCGATCTTCTTCCCTTCTTGTGCTAGCCCAACGGCCAATGTCATCTTTTTCAGCACGCATAAAACCGCGCCCAATCTGCGGAAAAGCAACATTGTAGAATCCTTCATTGGTAAAAAAATCGCCGCTATGACAACTTGCGCAACCCAGACCACCCTCATCAATGGGCTCGAAAAACAAGCGAGCGCCACGCTTAGAAGATAATGAAATCGCATGATCATTACCTTCCACATAACGTTTCCACGGGGATTCAATAAAAATCATAGACTGGATATATTCAGCAAGCGCTCGCTGGATATTAATCAAGGTAATAACCTCTAAAGCGCTAGCCTGTGGTTGGTCAAATCCCTGCCGGAATCGTTGCAGCCAATTTTCGGGCCCATTCGCTGACAACATACCCTCATCCTGCTCTCCTCGCAGCCGAGCTGCCAGGTACTCCCGGTACTCCTCCTGAGATTTTGCACTAAAGAGATAGGCCCGCATTTCATTATGGTTGGTAAGGGGGAATTTGACAAAAATTTCCAGTATACCGTCAGCATCTGATGAATCGGGGAAATTACCGCTTTCAGGAGTGCGGATTGCTTGCCCTTTACCGCCAGCGACAACGTTCTCATCCTCCACAAATACTCGACCATCAAAACTCATACTGCGGTCAAACAAGGCAGAGTTAAAAATTGTCTGACTATTACGGTGCATGTTGGGGCCGCGATCAGCAGCTGGATCCAGATCTTTGCTGCTATCCAGTCGACGCACAGGGCCGACTTTAGCTGCATCTACAGGAGCAACTCCAATTCCAAGTGAAAGCGCGTCGCTTCCACCGAAATCGGGCGTGTGGCAAGTAGCACACGAGGATGTCAGATCACCTGAAAGGGAATGGGAAAAGAAGAGCAATTGCCCTAATTTAATTTTAGGGTCTTCTGAAGGGGTTCGCTGGCGCTGCTGTCGTGGAGTTGCCGGATCCCCAGTTAGACCATTCTCCATGATTACGTTACGGAGCCAATCATCCAACGTTGCATTCGGCTCATCAGATCCAATATCTGTTTCACCAAAATCTGAGCCGTGATCGGGGTTAGGAGGTGACTTTATGGCTGGATTTGCATCCACAGGAGCTTTACCGTTGCTGCCACCACCCCCGCAGCCAGACAACACTAATGAAACCACCAAAAGCCACAATAGACGCTGGCATTGGTCAGCTATTTTTCCTGATGTCATTACCGTATCCGGGATTCTTTATTTAATAGGTTTAAAGCAACACAAAAAGCATTTTCTGTATGGAATACATTTTGAATCATCAAAGTAGAGCAGCGTATGGCTTTTATTCAACAAAACCTAGCGCTTCCCCAGCAGTTCTTGAATGGAGGCTCTAGCCCAACGATATTGCCATCCCTTGCGGCTGAAGAACCGGTAATACCAGAAACAAAAGTTGTAACAGGCTGAGCTATATCTAAAGTAAAAGCGTCAGGAGCATACATAGCCCATCCTCTTTTTACTGACTCAACATAGCCCGGATACTGAACATCTTCTTTTTGAAAAGAAAGCCCAAAAAGATCAGAGGTCACATCAATTTGATGCACATTTGTCACATTAAATGGAAGATCGTAGTTGTTTAGATCAGTGTTGATAGCTCCATCAGATTTACTATTAATTATAGCTTGATTCGTTGCCTCATTAGGATCATAAATTCGCAGGCCTGCAGCAAGCTGTCTTTTAATTTGATCTGAGACCCCACCGCGGAGCAACGGAAGTAATGTAGGACCAAAAATACCAACTAATGCTCCAGCATCAGTATCAGCCAATTCAAGGGGAGAGGCACCAACATTGGTAGAACCATCGTTGTTGCCGTAAACAAGGCTATTAACAACTCCTCCAAGCTCAATACCACTTACTGCCGCCTGATTTTGACGGTTGCCACTGAGAAGAACCGAATTACCATTTCGGGTAACTGTGCCATAACTAACCAGAGCTTCCTGAAAGCGAATAGACGCAATCCCAATATCAAGAATCATATCGTCACCGAGATTAAGATATCCACCTTCTGGGGCTGGCAACCCAGCTCTATTACAACCAAAAAAACCACAAGCGGCAGGAGGAGATCCCCAGCTACTGGCGCCACCATTGTTCATTCCGCTCGTATCAGCACCTGGAGCCACACAAGGGCGATCTGCATATGCACAAGTAATAGCAACATTGTCTGCGCCTTGCATTTCCAGGTTTGCTTGGCCAGACATATACCCGCTGAAAGTATTTAGTGAACCAAAGCTTAAGGGTCCGGATACATCCTCACCACCTAGCCGAATACCCACCACTTCCCTGAGAGTTTTTGAATTATCATTTTTTATAGCAAACTGGAAAAAAGGACGCTCAATCAAAAAGTCTTTCAGCTGACTGGCAGTTCCAGCTGGGGCACCCGGAATTTGGCGCCCACGTGGATCCAAAGAAAGGCATGCTCCTGATGAATCAGCAACACAACCTAGAGAAAAATTGTCGATATCTAAATCACAAGCTCCAGGGCCATTAACTCCGCCACAGCCTAACTGCAGCTTCTCGAAATTTGTATTCAGTTCAAGTTTTGCATCAAGGCCCGCTTTATAAAACGTAAAGCCATTGGTGAACTCTTTATCCATTTGCAATAGCGCCTGGCCAGACACATTAGACATTTCTTTGTCAGCCATCTCGGTCATTGCAGTGACCGGTGAAGCAATACTCAACAAAATAGCCGTCATACAAAATGCCAACGCTATTCCTGCTTTATTAGCCTGGATTGCAGAGAATAAAAAACCACGGGTAAATCCAGAGCAGTTCTGATACTCATTGGAAAAGGTCTTTTTCATGAAAAAAAAAGCTCTCTGAATAAAAATCCCTAGAGAGGCGAGAGCGTCAATGGCGGCCTTTATCATTATTCTCTGGTTGCTCATCATTTTGCCTGTTCTGTTGTTTGGTCGACCAGATGCATATGCAAGGTAAACATTTCTTACAATTACGGAGAGAATGGTATTGCTGCACTTTGAGGTTCTAGTGTGATACTTGAGTAAATTTGTGCCGAAGGAATAACCATTCGTCCAAGCTTGGCGTCACCTAGCATAATGCTGTCAATTATTACCGGCTGTCCCGCATTAGCACTTGAAATACCTGGAACAGTATCAAGAACACTACCCAGGTGAGTTGCCGCCGCATAGCCGACTTTTATGTTATTAGCGATTATCATTTTGGGCTCAGGGCTCATTGCTCTTTCATTAGTCCCCACGATGTCTACCCTGCCGTCAGTAAAAGCAAGATCGCCAGTTATATTGGCAAGCTTAATTGCTGCTTCAGGCTGACTCGGTTCAGCGATAGAAAGGTAACTACCGCAATTTGCATCTCCTAAAGAGCCGCAATTTGACACGTCAGTCGTGCCGCCTAACATACCATCGCTGTGGCTAGTTCCGAGGCTCAAAGCGCCGCTATACCCCAAATAATTATTGCCAGATGTAGAAGCAGGATCAGATGGTGAAAATCTTAGATTTACCAAACCCTCCAAATTCAAATCCAGATTGGCTCCATTGACGGTCTGAGCACGAGTTGTACTCTCAGGGTCGTAGTCAGGATGACCAGGTAACAAACCTCCACCAAAGGTGGCACGGTAGTTGAACCGTGCTTCAGGGGAAAAAATATCGAGGCCGCCGGAGTAATAGTCGTTTCCAACCTGTGGTTTTACCCATATCCGGGTATCGTTACCAGCCACCACAAAACTTGAACTCATAAAACCAATACCCATGCTGGCTTCAGTATCAGCAATCATCAAATGTGTGCCGTGATCCCAATTCTGAGTCTGTAGTTCATTGCTAGCGTCGAGAGTTTGTGACTTGAGCAAGATATCAGCAATAATTCCATCTCCTCCGACATAAGAAGCAGACCCGGAATCATAACGACTACCACCGGGATACAAATAAAAGTTGGCATCAATATTCGCCAGTGAATATATGAGCCCCCAATTAAACTCTCGGGTATTTACTGTTTCACCATCTGACTGCCTCTCAAGGAGCCGCACCTTACGAGAGTACGCTTGAAGTTGCCCATCGCGAACAACAATGGCAAGAGCCCCGGAATCACCGCCATGGGTAAACCCGTAATAATTGCCAATCCGCCCAGGCTGAATATTCATAAACTGCCCGCCTGCACCAGCACAACCGGAGGCCTGAAAATTGGTTCCATGGCCCCAGCAGAGTCCACCAGGGCCTTGCCCTGCTCCATTAATCACATCTATAGCAATCAAAGGAAAATAGTGAGCCGACGGTTTGCGCTCTGTTCGTACGCCCCACATGGTCCAGTCACCGAGCTCAAAGTTAACTCTTGACTGATCTAAACTTGCAACATCGGCAGTTTCACCAAGCCTCCAGCGGAATTCATTGTCAGCAGAAAGAAAACTCTTTGCAGCAATGTCATCGAGATTCACATAGTCCCATTGGGAGCTAAAGCGTAAACCTTCCGAAGTCACAGCATTTGCACCATATGGGTCAAAGGCTCCGGCAGTTGCTCCTTGCCAAACACCGCCTGACATCCACTTGAGTTCGGCGTCACGCACGCTACCGAGAAAACCAAAGTGCATTAAACCTCTTGCGTTATTAGTAATGCGGAACTCTTCCGCACCAACTTTCTGGCCATAGATTAAATCGAAGTCCAACGCTAAATTGATCAAATCTGAAGCTTGGATGTTAGAAGACGTTGGTATTTCTGATGAAGGGCCAGAAACTGCGTTTGGGTCAAACGGGTTACCTGCTCGATGCACGATACCCTGATTATCAACTCCCAAGGCGCCTTCCTGAATTTCCCAACGAAGAGCAAAATCATGCAGCGCTAACCAAGGATTAGTATCGTCTCCTTGACGATAAAAAAGATCTGCATCTCGGATCTCACCCAGCAGGTAGGCCTTGTCATAGCCCATGTTAAAAATGCCATTATTAACAAGGTCGATACCACCTTCGAAGTCGAAGGCAAACGTCCCCATTGAACGAGAGTTGCTTGCGGAAGGAATAGTCAACGAATCAGTGCGCACACGTATACGGCTGCCTGTATGAAGACCCAGCGCCATCAGCGGCACACCATCACCAGCAGTACCAGCGTCAACCGTAAAAGTAGCAGCGGCCTGGTCAGCACCAGCCATGGTGCCATCATCACCTACTCCATCTAAATTTATGTTATTGAGGCTTAGCTCGGTCGCATCCGGCTTCCATTTAACAGCGTCGGCACTCCAACCTTCACTTGCTTCGAGATTAATTGTCAGGCCGTCTTGACCAGATACACCGGCTAAATCTTTATCATCAAGTGCCTGCATGGCATTAGCAGGAATGGCTGAAGCCAACAGTGCAGCAGGAAGAGCCACTGAGAAATAAACGCTTTGTATTGTTATTCTGCGTTTTTTCATAATCAGAACCCGTACATATAGAAGTTGCCACCGATAGCAATGCCAGCCTGATGACTATTATTGTCGGCAATTTCGAAGCCTAAAAATGAACCAAAGTTGTTTGCCTGCCAGCCCGGTGCTGCAGCCCAAGTCTCGCCGATTTCGGGCTCATTATATTCCACGGCTAGCCCTTGAACATAAACCCCTAGGAGAACGTCATTGTAGCCTTGACTGGTTCCTGGTTGGCCTGCATTACCTGCCGTATAGATTCCGCCACTCTCAGGGTATTGAGCTCGAACAGCAGGAGAGTTATCAATCCATGATTTTGTACAGTCCCCAAACAGGCAATCTCCTGACTCATTACGAAACTTTTCATCATTGAGGTCTATTAATTTGTTAGCAGCACTGACCCCATTTTCTGCCTCTGGATCGCCGCCAAGAAATGCGGCATCCAGACTCAAACGGTTCATTTCCAGTGAGGCATGCCCGTTTTTGAAGACCAACCAACCAAAGTCGCGATTCTCAAGTTGCAAAGCAAGACGACAGTTCACACTTGCTAAACCAGTACAATCAGCGTTAGCGGATCCAATATCTTCATCATTAGCAACGTCATGAGGCGGCCTGCTGTTGTAGTAATATTGCAAGCTGATCAGAACCCCTTCTTTCCCAGTAACAGTGCCCATTTCTGTATCATCCATGGGCTCAAGTGCTTGCGCAGGGTTCACATTCAAAAATAGCATCACAAGTAAAGACACCACGAAACGGCGCTGCAAAAAGATTAATGGGTAATCAGATAGCTTTTTAACACAAGTCGTCACAGCCCTGCCCCCAAAGTTGTGATTTTCATATGGTTGATTCGCATGCCTTCGATCCTGGAAATCCCAAGATTAGTGACCGCATCAGGGATCACCGTACCGGCGCCGGTGCCGCCACTAACAAAGTAGATACCGTTATCGGTAGATTGTGCACCCGGTACTGCAAAACCTTCAGTGGACCCAGGATCGTCGAAACGGGTGAAATCCCCCCAGCGTACATAACCACGCGTATCGTTGTTGGGGTTTTGAATTTCTCCGTTGACAATATTGCAAGGCCCAACGCAGTAAAAATCCTCATAAACTGCAGCAATATTGGGAATTTGGGTTAATTCGATAATAAAGTTACCGCGTTCGCTGCCACTTCTTACTGCATCGAGAGTCAATGCCTGGTAGTGCAATTGCCCAAGAGGTAGGTAGGCATCAACATTTTTGAAGTACATGCCTTCATTATCTTCAAAGTCCGGCACCCAATGCAGGCGATCTTCAGAGTTTGCTTTCTGACGCACAGAGAAGCGGAAGTCACCTGAAAGAGCACTTTCATAGGTGATGCCAAACGTATTGGAGTCAGCCCAAGGGTAGAGTGCCGAGTCCATACCAGTGGTGCGCATCAGTCTAAGTCGAGCGGGCCTGCCATCTGTCGTTACCGGTTTGCCGTGGATTATGGTCTGGCTCTGGAGGAAATCGGCACCACCAACGTTATAGCTATTGTTCAGAGCGCCATCGGCCGGATTGTTATTTAACCGATCCACCTCAAGCTCACCCCAGAAAGACCAGCGCCAGCGGTCAGTATCGCTGGGGCCAATCAATTCCATCACGGTAGGCATATTAGCAGGGGTGCTGAGGTAAGCGCCCGAATAGTCATAGCCTTCGTATTGGTAGGCACGCAGAACGTAGGGGTCGTAAATGGAGGCAAAGGCACCGATTCCCCCACCATTGTCAGTACCCATTGGGCAAGCCAGGTAATCATTGCCAAAAGCACCGCCGGAGCCACAGCCTGAGCCATGCCAATCCATACCGGCGATTTGCTCCCCATTGGTAATGGAAAGGCCGTAATAACGGGCATCACCCCGTTCCCAACCTGCACCCTGTGCTTGGGTTCCGGTCAGTTCTATATAGCTGGTAGGTGCAAAACGAAAACTGAAATCATCCATTGCAAAGGCCAAACCTGCGCCCTGCACATCAGACAGCGAGGAGTCATCCAGCTCTTGCAGAGCCATTGCCTGGGAAGCGCCGAGGGTGAGGGCCGCTCCCAGCAGCATGTGGGAAAGGGAGTTGTTGCGCCGCACTGTGACCTCTGTCTTGTTGTTATCAGTCTGACCGTGAACGGTTTTTGGGCAGGACTGGTTACTTATGCCACAAGACTACACAGCATGATAACGCTAGACAACATGTGTTAACACAAACACTACACGATGTTAGGTTTAAATTTTCATTAATTTCAATACGTTATAGATGGTAAACATCAAGTTTACACTTTATATGAATATACGTGCGCCAGCAAAAGCGAGGATCTGTTACAAATATGCACACTTCGCCGAGAACTGTAGATTCCAAGGCTATGTAGGAATGATGTGCGAGTATTAAGGCCTAAGAGGGTTCGCCATGCGAGCATAGTTCCTAGTGGGGAAGGACCTGAATTTGGATTTACAGGCCTACAACGCAAGCATGTCCATGAATTCGTTAACGGGTATGGCTTCCAGTTCATCACGATCCCGGCAGAGCTCGAGGATACGTTCTGCTCGCCCTCGCGGAAAACTTGTCAGCAGGTGTCGTCGGAATTTGCTTTCCAGAACAGGGGTGCCCTCCTCCCTGCGACGACGGTGACCAATGGGATACTCAACGACCACCTTGTCCGTGTGGGTACCGTCTTTGAAGACTATCCGGATGGCATTGGCGATTGAGCGTTTGGCAGGGTCGTGGTAATCCGCTGAGTACTGCTTGTCTTCCCGCACTTCCATCTTGTCGCGCAGGGTGTCGATGAAGGGATGGCTCTTGTGGAAATCGTCCTCATAGTGATCGGCAGTCAGCTCGCCGAATATCAGCGGTACGGCAACCATGTATTGCAGACAGTGGTCCCGGTCAGCCGGATTGGCCAGAGCGCCCTGCTTGGAAATGATGCGAATAGCAGAGTCATGGGTGGTGAGCTCTATCCTGTCGATCTGGTCGAGACGATCCGTTACCTGGGAATGCAGCGTAACAGCAGCTTCACAGGCGGTCTGCGCATGGAACTCTGCCGGAAAGCTCAGTTTGAAGAGGATATTCTCCATGACGTAAGAGCCATAGTCCCGCTGAAAACGGAATTTACGCTCCTTGTCTGCTTTGACCTTCTGGTCCTTGTTGGTTTTGGAAAACAGCACGTCGTAGAACCCCCACTGCTCGGCGGTAAGGGCACCGGGTATCCCCATTTCCCCTCTCAGGGCAATATCAGCCAGCCGCACTGCTCGACTGGTGGCATCCCCGGCAGCCCAGGATTTCCGCGAGCCCGCGTTGGGCGCGTGGCGATAGGTACGCAGTGATTGGCCATCCACCCAGGCATGGGAAATCGCAGACAAGAGTTGTTCGCGGTTGGCGCCCATCATTTTTGCTGCAACCGCAGTGGAGGCCACTTTTACCAGCACCACATGGTCAAGCCCGACCCGATTGAAGGAATTCTCAAGCGCCAACACACCCTGAACTTCATGAGCACGGATCATGGCATCGAGGACATCTTTCATGGTCAGCGGCTCCCCACCCTGCGCCGCCCTTTGTTGAGACAGGTGGTCTGCTACGGCCAGGATCGCCCCCAGATTATCCGACGGATGCCCCCACTCCGCTGCCAGCCAGGTGTCGTTATAGTCCAGCCAGCGGATAGCACAGCCGATATCCCACGCCGCTTTGACCGGGTCCAGTCGATGCGGGGTTCCAGGCACCCGGGCGCCATGGGGAACCAGCGTTCCTGCCACTAAAGGCCCCAGATGCTTGGTGCATTCCGGGAAACGCAGGGCCAGCAGACCACAACCCAGGGTATCCATCAGACAGTAGCGAGCCGTGTCCCACGCCTCTTCCGAGTCAATCCGGTAATCGAGGACATAGTCGGCGATGGCCTGCATTTCCTGATCGTAATCCGGGCGTTCATTGTGGTCGACGTTGGTGGACATGGCAGGAGCCTCCCCTGGCTGGGTTGGCTTTCAGGGTCGCCCCGGGATGGCGGAGGGTCAAGGGCTGGAGAAGACTAAATCGGTGAGTATTCGCCTTGCTAGCAATCCCCCAACAGGGGTAAATATTGTTGCAGCCTTGCTAGCAAAGCGAGGTCGGACAGACAAATCAGAAGCAGTCGCCGGGGACGCGCACCCAGCCTTCCATAAGCACGCGGGCGCTGCGGCTCATGCTGGCTTTGGTGGCGGTCCACTGGCCGTTCACTTGCTGGGCGCCCGCGCCGACACGCAGGGTGCCGGAGGGGTGGCCAAAAGTCACGCTGTCGCGCTCGCCGCCACCGGCCGCCAGGTTAACCAGGGTTCCGGGCACTGCCGAGGCGCTGGCGATGGCCACGGCGGCGGTGCCCATCATGGCGTGGTGCAGTTTGCCCATGGACAAGGCCCGAACCAGCAGATCCACATCACCCTCGCCGATTTGCTTGCCGCTGGAGGCTGCATAGGGCTTCGGTTTGGAGACAAAGGCAATCTTGGGGGTGTGCTGACGGGCTTCCGCTTCTTCGATGTTCTCGATCAGCCCCATGCGCACGGCGGCATAGGCTCGAATAGTCTCAAACCTCTGCAGTGCGTCCTTGTCTTCGTTGATGTCACCCTGCAGCTCGGTACCGGTGTAGCCGATATCGTCTGCATTCACGAAAACCGTGGGAATGCCGGCGTTAATCATCGTTGCCGGGAAAGTGCCGACGCCGGGGACTTCCAGCTGATCAACCACATTGCCAGTAGGGAGCATGGCGCCGTCGCCGTCTGCCGGGTCCATGAAGTCCACCTGCACTTCCGCAGCCGGAAAGGTCACCCCGTCCAGTTCGAAGTCACCGGTTTCCTGGACGTCACCGTTGGTGATCGGCACGTGGGCGATGATGGTTTTCTGGATATTCACCTGCCAGATACGCACCACGGCAATGCCGTTTTCGGGAATCCGGTCTGCGGCGATCAACCCGTTGTTGATGGCAAACGCGCCTACAGCCGCGGTCAGGTTGCCGCAGTTGCCGCTCCAGTCGATAAAGGGCTTGTCGATGGATACCTGACCGAACAGGTAATCCACGTCGTGATCAGCGCTTTCGCTCTTGGCCAGAATCACCGTCTTGCTGGTGCTGGAGGTGGCGCCGCCCATGCCATCAGTGTGTTTGCCGTAGGGGTCCGGGCTGCCGATGACGCGCAGCAGCAGCTTATCACGGGCTTCTCCGGCCACCTGGGCCGATTCAGGCAGATCATTGAGGCTGAAGAAAACGCCTTTGCTGGTGCCGCCACGCATATAGGTGGCGGGGACTTTGATTTGGGGTGCATGAGCCATGCGATGTTCTCCTTCAAAAAAACCCCGACGTGCGAAGCCATCGGGGTTTCAGATTCTTCGCCTTGCGAGCAAGACTCCAACGGTTTGTTGTTGAAGGCTTACTCGCGTTACCAGGCGAACGACTTAGCTCGCTTCTGCCATGAAATCCTTGGCGAACTTCTGCAGGATGCCGCCGGCGGAATACACGGAAACTTCCTCGGCAGTATCCAGGCGACACTTGACCGGAACCCGTTCCACATCGCCATTCTGGCGGTGGATCACTAAGGTCATGGTGGATCCGGGCGCGCGCTCACCTTCCACGTCGAAGATCTCGGTGCCATCCAGGCCCAGAGTCTTGCGGGTGGTGCCTTCCTCGAACTGCAGGGGCATGACGCCCATACCGATCAGGTTGGTGCGGTGGATGCGCTCGAAGCCTTCGGCGACGATGGCTTCCACACCCGCCAGTGCCACGCCTTTGGCCGCCCAGTCACGGGACGAGCCCTGGCCGTAGTCGGCGCCGGCGATGATGATCAGCGGCTGCTTGCGCTCCATGTAGGTTTCGATGGCTTCCCACATGCGCTTCACTTCGCCTTCGGGTTCGACCCGAGCATGAGAGCCCTGAATCACGTTGCCCTGCTCGTCCTTGACCATTTCGTTGAACAGCTTTGGGTTGGCCAGGGTGGCGCGCTGGGCGGTCAGGTGATCACCCCGGTGGGTGGCGTAGGAGTTAAAGTCCTCCTCCGGCAGGCCCATCTTGTCCAGGTAGGCACCGGCGGCGCTATCCAGCAGGATCGCATTGGACGGCGACAGGTGGTCGGTGGTGATGTTGTCCGGCAGGATCGCCAGCGGGCGCATGCCTTTCAGGGCACGGGCCTCGGCCATGGTGCCTTCCCAGTAAGGTGGACGGCGGATATAGGTGCTCTGCGGGCGCCAATCGTACAGCGGGCTGGCAGCGCGTGCACCGTCGCCTTTCTTCTCGAACATGGGGATATAGGTCTTGCGGAACTGGTCCGGCTTCACCGATGCCTTGACGATGGCATCGATCTCTTCATCCGCAGGCCAGATGTCCTTGAGCATGATCGGGTTACCGTCCTGGTCGTGCCCCAGCACATCCTTCTCGATATCGAAACGGATAGTGCCGGCAATGGCGTAAGCCACTACCAATGGCGGCGAGGCCAGGAAGGCCTGCTTGGCATAGGGGTGAATACGGCCATCGAAGTTACGGTTGCCGGACAGTACCGCCGTGGCGTACAGATCGCGGTCGATCACTTCTTTCTGGATCTTCGGATCCAGCGCGCCACTCATACCGTTACAGGTGGTGCAGGCAAACGCCACCACATCGAAGCCCAGATCTTGCAGCTCCGGCAACAAGTTGGCTTCTTCCAGGTACATCTTCACCGTCTTGGAACCCGGCGCCAGGGAGGATTTCACCCAGGGCTTGCGGATCAGGCCCAGCTTGTTGGCATTGCGGGCAATCAGGCCGGCAGCAATCATGTTGCGCGGGTTGCTGGTGTTGGTGCAGCTGGTGATGGCCGCAATGATCACCGCGCCATCGGGCATTTCGCCCTCTTTCTCTTCCCACTTGCCGGAGATGCCACGGTTGGCCAGTTCGGAGGCCGGCAGCAAGGCGTGCGGGTTGGACGGGCCAGCCAGGTTACGACCGACACTGGTCATGTCGAACTTGAGCACGCGCTCGTATTCGGCGGTCTTCAGGCTGTCCGCCCACAGGCCGGTGGCTTTGGCGTAGTTTTCCACCAGCGCCACCTGCTTGTCTTCGCGGCCGGTCAGCTTCAGGTATTCCAAGGTGTTGTCGTCGATAAAGAACATGCCGGCAGTGGCGCCATATTCTGGCGTCATGTTGGCAATGGTGGCGCGGTCACCCACGGACAGGCTGTCTGCGCCTTCGCCGAAGAACTCCAGGTAAGCGCCAACAACACGCTCGCGGCGCAGGAATTCCGTGATTGCCAGTACCAGGTCCGTACCGTTAATGCCCGGGCGCAGTTTGCCGGTGAGCTCCACGCCGACAATGTCGGGTAGACGCATCATGGACGGATTGCCCAGCATCACGTTCTCGGCTTCCAGCCCCCCTACCCCAACGGAAATCACACCGAGTGCATCCACCATGGGAGTATGGCTGTCTGTGCCGACACAGGTATCCGGGAAGGCGACACCATCGCGGACCTGTACCACCGGCGACATCTTCTCCAGGTTGATCTGGTGCATGATGCCGTTGCCCGGCGGAATCACGTCCACGTTATCAAAGGCGGTCTTGGTCCAGTTGATGAAGTGGAAACGGTCTTCGTTGCGGCGCTCTTCCACTGCCCGGTTTTTCTCGAAGGCGTTCTCTTCAAAACCCGGGTGTTCCACGGCCAGGGAGTGATCCACGATCAGCTGGGTAGGCACCACCGGGTTGACTTTGGAAGGATCTCCGCCCTGCTCGGCGATGGTGTCGCGCAGGCCGGCCAGATCCACCAGTGCGGTCTGGCCAAGGATGTCGTGGCAGACCACCCGAGCCGGGTACCAGGGGAAATCCAGATCGCGTTTGCGCTCGATCAGCTGCTTGAGCGAATCGGTCAGTGCCTCCGGTGCGCAGCGGCGAACCAGCTGCTCGGCGAGAATGCGTGAGGTGTACGGCAGTTTGTCATAGGCCCCAGGCTGGATCGCATCGACAGCCGCACGGGTGTCGAAATACTCCAGCTCGGTGCCGGGAAGGGGTTTGCGGTATTCGGTGTTCATAGCCTGGGACTCTTGTTCAGGGGTGAATCCTGGGGAAAGGCGCCCTCTCCCCCGACCCCTCTCCCGCAAGCGGCAGAGGGGAGCTTAAACCCAACCTGTCTGGAGGGTCCCCTCTCCCATTCATGGGAGAGGGACAGGGAGAGGGTGGTTTTTTATCGCTCGGCGATCGGCGTTACCTTGCGCAGTTCCGCACCGGTGTACTCAGCACTCGGGCGAATAATGCGGTTATCGGCGCGCTGCTCGAACACGTGGCCGGCCCACCCGGTCAGACGGCTGATCACGAAGATCGGGGTGAACAGCTTGGTGGGAATGCCCATGAAGTGGTAGGCAGACGCATGGAAGAAATCGGCGTTACAGAACAGCTTCTTCTCGCGCCACATGACCTCTTCACAACGAACGGATACCGGGTACAGCACGGTATCGCCCACATCATTGGCCAGCTTTTCAGACCACTGCTTGATGATGGCATTACGCGGATCAGATTCGGTGTAGATCGCATGGCCGAAGCCCATGATCTTTTCCTTGCGCTCCAGCATGCCCATCATTTCTTTCTCGGCATTATCCGCGTCGCTGAACTTCTCGATCATGTCCATGGCCGCTTCGTTAGCGCCGCCGTGCAGCGGGCCGCGCAGGGAGCCGATGGCACCGGTAACACAGCTGTGCAAATCACTCAGGGTGGACGCACAAACGCGAGCGGTGAAGGTGGAGGCGTTGAACTCGTGCTCTGCATAGAGAATCAGGGACACGTTCATCACCCGCTCGTGCAGCTCGTTGGGCTTTTCACCACGCAGCAGGTGCAGGAAATGGGCGCCAATGGAGTCGTCATCGGTTTCCGGATCGATCTTCACGCCGTCGTGGCTAAAGCGATACCAGTAGCAGATGATGCTCGGGAATGCGGCAAGGAGGCGATCGGTGGCATCTTCCTGTTGGCTAAAATCGGTTTCCGTTTCCAAGTTACCCAGCATGGAACAGCCGGTGCGCATCACATCCATGGGGTGAGCGTCTTTGGGGATCTGCTCAAGCACGGTTTTCAACGCATCAGGCAGACCACGTAGGCTTTTCAGCTTGGCTTTGTAGGTGGCCAACTGGTCCTGAGTGGGTAACTCCCCTTTCAGGATCAGGTGTGCCACTTCCTCAAATTCGCAGTTCTCGGCCAGATCTTTCACGTCGTAGCCACGATAAGTCAGGCCAGAGCCACTCTTGCCGACGGTGGACAGTGCGGTTTTGCCTGCTACCTGGCCACGCAGGCCAGCGCCGCCGAGTTTTTTGCCTTCTGCCATTGTTTATCTCCTTGTGAAACTAATATTTCGCCAATACGAATTCAGTTCTGTAGGAGCGCCTCTCGAGGCGCGAACCGGCTTGCCGATATATTCAAAGGCATGATTCACACCTCAAGAGGTGATCCTACATAAAATCTCCTAGCCCTTGCCCTTGGCAAAGAGCGCATCCAGCTTCTGCTCGTAATCGTGGTAATTCAGGAAATCGTACAGTTCCATACGTGTCTGCATGATGTCTACCACGTCCTTCTGGTGGCCCTGCTCGCGGATACTCTGGTACACCTTCAGTGCTGCCTGGTTCATTGCGCGGAAGGCACTCAGCGGATAGAGGATCATGTCCGCACCGGCTTCGGCCAGCTCTTCGCGGGTGAACAGCGGCGTGGCGCCGAATTCGGTGATATTGGCCAGCAGGGGCACATCGCCCAGGCCTTCCTTGAATGCCTTGTAGTCTTCCAGGGTGTGTACCGCTTCAGCAAAGATGCCATCCGCACCGGCCTCGATGCAGGCTCTGGAACGTTCGATGGCCGCTTCCAAGCCATCTTTCTGGAAGGCATCGGTACGGGCAATGATGAAAAAATCGTCATCGGTCTTGCCGTCAACGGCGGCTTTGACCCGGTCGACCATTTCTTCCTGGGAGACGATTTCCTTGTTCGGACGGTGACCGCAACGCTTCTGGGCCACCTGGTCTTCCAGATGCACGGCGCCAGCGCCGGCCTTGATCATTTCTTTCACGGTACGGGAGATGTTGAACGCCCCACCCCAACCGGTATCGATATCCACCAGCAGCGGGGTTTCCACGGCGCTGGAGATTCGGCGCACGTCTTCCAGCACATCATTCATGCTGGTCATGCCCAGATCCGGCATGCCGTAGCTGGCATTCGCCACACCACCGCCTGACAGGTAGATAGCCCGGTAGCCGGTCTGCTCTGCCATCATCGCCGCATAGGCGTTGATGGTACCCATCACTTGCAACGGTTTTTCTTCGGCTAGTGCCTTGCGGAAACGACCGCCGGCGGTGAGTTTGCTCATGGTAGATCTCCTCGTTATGTGCCGTAGGGGCTTGCCTGCAAGCGAACAGTGTTCGCCATGCGAGCATGGCCCCTACAGGGTATTACCCTGCACGGTATATTGGTTTTCGATGTTCTTGCGCGCACTACTGATATGACGACGCATCAATAGCTCGGCCATTTCGCCATCACGAGACTCAATAGCCTCAACAATTCGACGATGCTCATTGAGGGCTTTCTGGGGCCGATTGGCCACGGAGCTGAACTGGTAGCGGTACATTCGTACCAGGTGATACAGCTCACCGATCAGCAACTGGCTGAGAGTGGCATTGTGGCTGCCCTGAATAATGCGGTAATGGAAATCCAGATCCCCTTCGCGCTGGAAATAGGCGACATCTTCACGGAGATCTTGCTGTTGCTCATGCTGGGCCAGCACATCATAAAGGCCGCGCACTTCGTCAGCGGTCATATGTTCCGCTGCGAGCCGGGCGGCCATGCCCTCCAGAGCTTCGCGAACATGATAGATTTCGATCAAGTCGTTGACGCTGAGAGAAGCGACCCGGGTGCCCACGTGCACCACTCTCTCGAGCAGTTTGCGGGATTCCAGACGGCGGATAGCTTCACGAAGGGGGCCACGGCTGACACCGTAGCGGCTGGCCAGTTCGGTTTCGCTGACCTTGGAACCGGGCAGGATCTCCCCGCGCACAATATCGTCCTGGAGCCGGGCGAAGACCCGATCTGCCAGTGTGCGTGTGTTTTCAGGCAAGGAGCCCGGGGAAGCAACAGACATAAAACAGCCCGATTGTTGACAATCTGAACAACCGGGCTGGACTTTACGCCCCTAAACAGGATGTTTCAAGGGCCATTGTTGACAACTTGTCTCAGCTTTATGGCGCCATGGGGTCACAGCCTGCAACGCCAGCCCTGAAGAATTGTACCGCGCCGCTGCGCAGAGCATTGAACCTGCGAACTTCAGGATCGCTTGGCTCGTCCCCGAAATCAGCCAGAACGATTCGCGGCAAGAAAGTCTCTTCTACCCAACGGGCACGCAGGCCTGTATCAAAATTCTCATCAGACAAGCGATAAAGCGGAGCACAATCATCGGCATCAACCGTCAAATCAACCCGCCCTTCAATGGTGGCATTAAAATGAGGAGTGTCAGCCCTGAGATCAAAGCCCGGCGCCAACCGGATAGACAGGTTGGCGCTCTTGGGGTCGTCAAAACTGCGTGTCACCAAACCAACGCCATAAGCATTCCCGCAAGCGCCGCCTGCACCAGTGGTTACCAGTCCATCCGCATTAATTCTCAAACAGAATTCCCCGATATCATTCTCGTCCATGCGAACACGCTCACGGGTTACGGTTTCGCCACCCAAGGTCTCTGGATAATTGCCCCCGGAATTGCTGATTTCTTCGTTTTCATCTGTATCTTCGTCAGGGTCGGCGATATCCATACACACTCCAGTGTCATCATCGTCGCCAAGATCATCATCAACACAGGCCCGCATTAAACGAATAGTGTAATCACCGACCAACTCTGCAGCGATAGCAGGTTTAGCCTGCACAAAGCCGGTTTTGGTGGCTCGGAATGGAAGGGGGTCACCTGTCAGCTGTTCATCCAGCAACTTACCGGTGATTTTCCCTTTCTCTTCCTCCTGCAGACTTGTGCCGGCACTCGGGAAATCAAGCTTAAAATCGCTATTGCCGTCGATATCCACCCCCGCATAAAGGCTGGATCCGAGGAAACGTCCGGCAACCTGGGCATCAGTATTGTTGGCTGGAGCATCACCAATGCCTGCACTTAGCAGATTGACGGAAAGCGAATCATCATCCTGATTCTGAAGTTCAAGGATGTCCGACAGCCCTGCACTGGAACTAAAGCCCAAGTAATCCAGAACCTCATTACCACCTTCTGACGCCCGAACACCCAAGCCGCCACCAAGGATATCTCCATCTGGCAGAACTAACGCGTTGAGTGTGAAAGACACCGTAGAACCATCTTCCCCGCCGAAGTCACAGCCCTCCAAAATGATGCATTCCCCCGCAATTTCAAAGGCATAGAGACCAGCGCGGGTCCGATCATTTCCTTCTACAAGACGACCCTCATACGCAGCGGTATCGTTGGCAAATCCATCAACAGGCGTTTCCGTGTTAACCCGGTCGATAAATCCCTGCCAAGCCGCCTTGAATTCGTCGAAATCGCTGTAATTAAAACCATTTTCTGCCCCAAGCTCAGGCTGGGCATCGAGGATAGTATTCGGATCCCCCGAGTCTGCGGGGAGATTCGGGTCACCCGGGATGATAATCTTCGCATCAGGATCATTACCCTGCTGATTAAGGGCATGCAGTAACGCGGACCGGTTCAATGCCGGGCTGGCAGTGCCTACCGCGCCGTCTTGAACGGTTGTCCTGCGGGGTGACTCAATCAGATCAGCCAGGGTTAGCTGGTAAGTTCCCTTACGCAATTGCTGCGGCAGTTTGTAGCTTCCCAGCGTCACCCGATTACCTTCAAAAATAGCGCTGCCAATATAGAATTCAACGCTACGCGAGTTAGCCGGACAGAGTGCATGGAAAGCAGGAACTTCGATATTCAGGCCAGCAGGGGTATAAGCCTCGTCACGGGTATAACCGTTGGAGTTCCCACATTGATAACCCAGGTTCGCCACACGCGGGCCCTGTAGTTCAATCAGGGAATCACCACGAGGGTTGATGTCACAGTTAGCGCCTAGCGGGCAACCAGGGACCGTGGCATCGGAAAAATCCTCGCCGCCATTACAGCCAGCAAACGCCAGGGCGGCAAAAGCCATTAATGTAAGGTGTCGCATAAATCGTTACCTGTAATAGCAAGCCGGGTTCTACCCGGCTGAATTCACTGGGCTGAAAGCAGCAACTCGCCTTTCAGCACCGCTTGCAGCCCATCAGTACTCGACTGCTCTTGCAAGTAAGGCAGGAAAACTACCAAGTGACGTTGACCGGGTTCGCGCGGCAAGGTTCCTTGCAGATAGCCGTATCGGTACCAGGTCTCCGGGTATTTTCGGCTGAACGGTTGATCAATCAGAAGCAGCGGTCGGCCAGCTTCATCAAGCCACAGCAATTGTGCGGCCACGTAGTCCTGTTTTCGAATGAAGGCCTTCAAATCAAGAGTAGTCACATTCTTGTTTAGTGTCAGGGCCATCGCCTTGAGTGGCTCATCGCCCAGCATTACCGGGCTATCTTGGTCAAAAGTAACAAGAATTTCGGCCCCTGGAGCAAGTTCGACGGCTTCCTCCAGCAGATGCTGGCAGCAATCCTGCCGTATAGTGCGGTAGGTTTCCAGAAAACCGCTCTCAGCGACCTCAGCATACTCCGGTTCGACCCTGTCCAGCGCCTCCCGTTCAGCCACCATATCCACTGGGCGACTGGTTAGCTGGCCACTTTCGTCCACGTAGGTAATAAACCGATCTCGCTCTTTATCCTCAAGCTCCTGGTCTATCTCTTCGCTGGGCCGGTAGTCTTCCAGCGGCTCAGCAAGAGAAAGCCCACCAGCACTGCCATCAGCATCAATCGGTTTTTTGTCTTCGGGTTTCTCGATGGTGACCAAGTTCCCCTGAGCATCCGTATAGACGTAGAGCTCACCCTGCCCGGGCTGACCTTGGCAGGCAGCCAGCAACAGTATCAGCGGATAGAGAAAAGAGTATTTTTGCATTAGAACCGAGTTCGGAACGCCAGGCCCATGATAGTTACCGTAGCTTCAGTTTTGATATCAAGTCCGGCGTAGGGGTTATAGACCACATTGTCGATACCAGTGCAGTTGGCTGCACAGCTTGTATTTGCGGGAATTTCATCCTTGCTTCGCAGCTGTGCAATACCCAGATCGATATCGGTGTCTTTGTCCCATTTATACCCAAGACCAAGGCTGTAATACTTCGCCTCATTGATTGGAACCAGCGGACTACGCCGATCCTCCGGAATCGCTGAAGCACGTGGCTCGTAACCGGCACGCAGCTGGATACGACCTGTAAGATCATAGGAAGCACCAAATGCCAGATTCCAGGTGGACTGATAGTTCAGCGGGTAACTTAAACGGGACGAAGTGGATCCAGGCGAAAACAAACGAGCCAAGCTTAGTACCGCAGAGCTACGATCAAAGGTGAAATCAAAAGAATCCCACTCTTTGTAATCGGCCCAGACAGCATCGATGTTGAATTGTAGTCTTTCTGTGGGCCTGATCTTGATGCCAGTCTGGAAAGAGGCGGGCATCGTCAAATCCATGCTTACACGCCCCACTTCTTCTGCTGCGACACGGGAAGGAATGCCAAGCACCGCCAGGGCAATAGCCCCCGTTGCGGAGCCGCCAATACCATTAATTGTCTCCTGGGCAGCATTGGAGTAGCTGATCTTGTAGTCACCGCGCATATGCGTTTTGGCTGCAGAGCGGTACACAGCACCCCAGGCAAAACGTTCATGGGGCTCCCACAGTACCCCCAGGTTATAGGAAGGGCTGAAACGCTGGTCCATTTTCACATCAAGAGAAGCCAGATTCTTGAACGGTCCCAAGCCCTCTTCCGGACGACAAATCCCGAAGAGAATCAGATCCAGAGCGATATTGGACTCGCCTTTAAAAGGCGCACAGATGCTTTCATCCAGCACCCTGGCAAAACCCAGCAGCTCATTGGGGGCACGAAAATCCTGCTCCAGGGCCACAGCCTGAAAGCTCATACCGATGGAAGCACCAATTGAGAGCTCATCATTGACACGATACCCAACCGAAGGAGAAAGATAAGTAATACGCTCCAGCGCTACCCGCTCCCCCATAAAGTTGCCGACATCATCTTCATCACGGTAAAAACCAGCCGCCATAGGGAGATACGTGGCGGTGCCAAAAGTGAACTTGGAACCTGCTGGACGAATGGAAAAGGCCGGCAGAGGGCCAGCAATCAAAGGACCAGGGGGCAAATCCACCGTATCGTTAATAAACGGCACATAGAGAGAAATACCCTCAATAGTACTATTGGCGGTTTTGAAATCCCGACAGAAATCCACACCATCGTTGGGTGCGTCGTTACAGACAACCGGATCATCGGAAAAACCGAAAACATTGTAGTCAGGGGGTGCGGAAAACTCGGAGTTCAAACTGAAGTCCGCAGCCAGAAACTGCAAGTCGACCCTGCGTCCGTCCAGCTTGGCCAACCCTGCTGGATTGAAATGAATGGCCATAATGCCTGGGGGATCAGCGGTTACCGCATGGCCCATGCTCATGGCACGCACATCAATCGCCAAGTTGTTAGCCAGCTGGGCTCTGCTGCTTGTCGCAAACAAGCCCGCCAGCAAAGCCGCCAGGCCGCAGACCAAAGCCTTATTATTGTTCTTCATGGCATGCCTCTCACAACTGCAAATATCGGCTTAGGCACCGGGTTTCAGGCCGCTGAAATCAATCGGCATGGACAACCCAAGCAGCACGTCGGGAGAGTCTTCGGTCAGACCGAAGCCGAAACTCAGGTTAATGATTCGGTTCTTGGAAGAGCGCAAACCAATAGAGGTATTCACAACACTGGATGTAGAGTCTTCGGAGCGGGCAATACGCCCACCATCAAAGAAAAACTCGGTATCGAAATTATAGGATTGCTGATAGCTGGCGCTCAGAGACACCTCGTAGGACAGCGCATAAGCTAACCCCATGGAAAAGTTGATGCTGTCCCCCGGGTTCACCTCTTCGAGGGTATCCGAGCCACGCCGCTGATTGATACCAGTAATGTCAAACGCCATTGAATAACCCAATGAGCCATACAACACCACCGGATCAACAACCTTGCTCATACTGACGCCGCCGCCCAGTGAATAGAAACCGGAGCCGCTGGACACCTCAGTGTTAACGTTGATGTCGTAAGGGCTGTCCCCGGTCGGCGTCGTCAGTGTGGTATAAAGTGTGGTGTTCACCGCGCCGGGACGCACCGGGAACGGCTGATAACGTAACCCAAAAGACACATCACCCAGGGCTGCCTGGGAGACATCCTTTTCAGTATCGTACTTGTAGGAAACCGGCAGCCGAGTATTGAATGTCAGGTTGTTCCAGATACCATAATCAAAAGACAGCGAGGAGCCGAAGGAGTGCTGGGCATCCTGCTCAATCCGGAATCGGCTGATATTACCGCTATCCTCATCCAGAGCGATGTCAATCCGATCATCCCGGTAGTAGTTATAGTTTGCCGAGAAATTCAGTGACATCTGGCCACTGGGCAACAGGGAGTACTGTTTTTCAGCCGCCTGAAAAACTTCTTCCAGGTTCTTTTCTTCGGTCACATCATCTTCTTTGGTCTGCAGGGCATCGCGTGCTTCTTCAACGCTTTCAGCCGCCCAGGCAACGGGCTGGGCAAGCAGGAGTGCAGCAATCGCCGCCACTTTTCCAGACTTCATATTCATGCAAAGCCGTCCTTTATTCTGTTTTTTATTTGCCACTGCAGGCTCTTATTTTCTGAAATAGGTGCGGGTTGGCACATTGATCACACGCTCTGTGCCATCCTCTTCCTCAATCAATACCCGGCGAAGCGTACTGGCTTTATCTGCCCAGTTTTCGATGGTATTGGTAAACACTGGAAACTCCTGGAAGGCCAGCCGATTAATCGTGCGCTCGTCCAACAAACGGAGATCATAATCAGTTAACTCCAAACCATCCTGTGGCTCAAAACCGTTGGGAAAGACAATGAACAGAACATTCTGGTCCCAAACCTCTAAAAACTTTGATTCTGTGAAGCTGATATTTCCCAACGCCGGGTCAGCCACATATATATGGCCATCCTGATATTTTTTCAGCACCACAAAATGCTTGAAGCCGCCATATGCGATAGGAACGATTGCCGGGTGATCAAGGCTCTTGATGTCTTTCATTTCTGCCTTGAACCCACCACTGGGGTGACCCAAGGCAGTTGCCAAACGTTTCATATCAAGAAGGGAGAAACCTCGCCGCTTAACAATTTTCTCGGTTTCACCAAACCGCAGAAGCCCCTCCATGATCTGGCGCTCCTGGAACTGGCGTCCAAGATATTGATTCAATACGGTGGTCAAGGCAGCAGAGCCGCAGGAATAGTCGTACGCCTGGCGCGTGACATTGTGATAACGGAATTCAGAAACCGGTTTAACGGCCACCCCTCTCTCGCGCAGGGGCCCGTCACCAGTGGGGTGCTCGTAATAAATCACGCCTTTCTCGGGGGGCTCGACTACAACCGACTCATTGGCGGCAAAGTAGATCAGCGCTACACCCAGCATGGACGTCAGCATGGCAAGTTATCCGCTGTTATTGTTATTGTTTGTTTCGAACATGGCCAATCATGTTAACCATGTCCCACTGGGCAGGCAACCACCTATTCTGACAGGAGGCACCGGGATCAACAGAAATACGGCATTCCCATGAACAAACCCAAGCAGAATCAGGGATGCAGACCTAACTCAAGAGAGGACCGTACATTCACCCCCCTTTGCTCCAAGGCTT
>Ga0208836_100031_pt1 | contig 44508 bp, 43 predicted proteins | sample DeeseametaMP0627_FD_184206 | JGI IMG/M metagenome (GOLD analysis project Ga0208836, IMG submission 184206) | Marine microbial communities from the Deep Atlantic Ocean - MP0627 (SPAdes) | ecosystem: Environmental > Aquatic > Marine > Oceanic | place: South Atlantic Ocean | collected 2011-01-26 | reverse complement strand
CCCCCGCGAGAAACACACTATTGAATGGCAGTGGGTCAAGGGCCACAGCGGACACCCCGAGAACGACAAGGCCGATGCACTTGCCAATCGTGGCATTGATGAACTTCTTCAGAAAAAAGGAATGCCTAGCTAATGCGTCAGGTAGTACTGGATACGGAAACCACCGGCCTTGAGCCCAATGATGGCCACCGGGTGATCGAGATTGGCTGTGTCGAAGTCATTAACCGGCGGCTCACCGGAAACAGCCTGCATTTGTATCTCAATCCGCAGCGCGAGATCGATGAAGGCGCGCTTGCCGTACACGGCATCAGCACCGAGTTCCTGGCGGACAAACCCACTTTTGACAAGGTGGCGGATGAATTCCTCGCCTTTGTGGATGGTGCAGAACTGGTGATCCATAACGCCCCGTTCGATGTAGGGTTCCTCAACCATGAGCTACGTCGCCTTGGCAGTCGTTATGGGACCATGGAGCAGCGCTGCGGCGTGCTCGACACCCTGGTAATGGCGCGCCAGAAACACCCGGGGCAGAAGAACAATCTGGATGCACTGTGCCGCCGTTATGGGGTGGAAAACGGCCACCGGGAGCTGCATGGGGCCTTGCTGGATGCGGAGATCCTTGCCGACGTCTACCTGGCCATGACCGGCGGGCAGACGCGGTTGTCTCTCGACGGCAATAACAGCGCAGAGCAGGGCGGAGAGATGGCGGCTGAGGCGATTCGCCGGCTGGATGGTCAGCGCCCCGGACTCACCGTGGTGCGGGCCTCAGATCAGGAATTGCAGCGCCACCGCGACAAGTTGTCAGCCATCGCCGACAGTAATGGTGAGCCCACCCTCTGGGATCGCCAGGAAGAAGACAGCCCGCTGCATTGATGAACGCCTGACGCAAAGAAGGGGATGGGTTTGACGCCCATTTCCGCCCTACGACCCTGCCGGGCGTAGGGCGTCAGGATACTCAGTGGCCCTTGTCGGGTGATACCTGGAACTCACTGACATCGTGGTGTTCGATCCAGCCATTCTCGTAGAGATACTCCGTTGCCGGCCCCAATGCCATCATCGACATGAGCAGGCCGGTAATGGACATGACGATGGTATAGGGCAGGGCCATGACTACCATGCGTCCGTAGGACAACCGCACCAGCGGTGCCAGCGCCGAGGTCAGCAGGAACAGGAAGGCTGCCTGGCCATTGGGGGTGGCAACCGAGGGGATATTGGTGCCGGTGTTGATGGCTACCGCCAGCAAATCGAATGTGTCCCGGTCGATTTCGCCCTTGAGTAGCGCCTGCCCGACTTCATCCACATAGACCGTCGCCACAAAGACATTATCGGACACCGCCGACAGTACCCCGTTGGCCACATAGAAGGCCGGTCCCTGGATCTGTTTTTCCAGGCTCAGTACGTATTCAATGATCGGTGCGAAAAGTTGCTGGTCCGCAATCACAGCCACCACCGCAAAAAATACTGTCAGCAGGGCGGTAAAAGGCAAGGCTTCTTCGAACGCGGCACCCAGGCGATGTTCCTCGATGATGCCGGTAAAAGAGGTGGCCAGAATAATCACCGTCAGACCCACCAGGCCCACGGACGCGGCGTGGGTAGCCAGCCCGACCACCAGCCAGACGGCAGTCAGCGCCTGTACTACCAGGGCGGCCCGGTTCTGCATGGTCCGCTTGCGGTCCTGCTCCAGGGCGTATTGACGCATGATGCCACGGACTTTTTCCGGAATGTCTTCGCCGTATCCAAAGCTGCCGCTGATTTCCAGGAATACGCAGGTCAACAAGCCCATTACCAGCACTGGCAGGGTGATCGGCGCCATGCGCAGGAAGAATTCGCCGAATTCCCAGCCCGCCTTGTTAGCGATCAGCAGGTTCTGAGGCTCGCCCACTAGCGTGCAGACCCCGCCCAGGGCAGTGCCCACCGCTGCATGCATGAGCAGGCTACGCAGGAAGGAGCGGAAGCGGCGCAGGTCTTCGCGGTGCAGGTCTTCAACGCTGGTGTCGTCGCCGTGATCATGCTTCTGTTGAAAAGTCTTGCCAGAAGCCACCTTGTGGTAGATGCCGAAGAAGCCGGTACACACCGCGATGACCACGGCGGTAACGGTGAGCGCATCCAGAAACGCAGAGAGAATTGCCGCCGCGACACAGAACAGTAAGCTCAGGCGTACCTTGGATTTCACCCCCAGCAGGATGCGCGTAAACAGGAACAGCAGCAGATCCTTGAGAAAGAAAATCCCCGCCACCATGAAGATCAGCAGCAGCATCACCTCCAGATTGCTCTCAACCTTGTGCAGAACAGTCTCCGCGGAGGTTAGCCCGATCAGTACCGCTTCAATGGCGAGCAGGCCACCCGGCTGGAGCGGATAGCACTTTAGCGCCATGGCAAGAGTAAAGATGAACTGGGCCAGCAGCAGCCACCCAGCGACGACCGGACCCAGAGTCAGGTGGATCAGCGGGTTCACGGCCAGGAAGGCAATGATGGTGTACTTGTACCAGGCGGGAGCTTGCCCAAGAAAGTTGTGCAAAAAGGCACGGCCAAGCGTGGCTGACATGGCGGAATCCTGCGCGAGGGATGAACGGGGTTTTTGCGGCCGCAATCATACGGCCTTGCCTTGCCCCAGTACAGTGCAGATAGCGGGTAGCGGGACCGGACGATGGTAGGGGTTGACACTCCCGCAACCGGTTTAAGGTTGGCGATGCTTAAAACACCGTTGTCAGAGTGTGGCCAGGTTAACAAATGGCCAATAAATCAGTTGCTTACAAATGAAAGTTGACGCATTGTTTGATGACGTGCAAAAGTTGATGCGCCTTTCTCGGTCGGCGCTTAAAAGGACAGCAAAGCCCTTTTCTTGCCGCCTGGACGGCAGGCTGCCGCCAAGGTAGATACAGTAAACCATGCGCTCTGCGTGTTTGAGGTGACAGCAATGCTGTCTCTGGTGTGTCTGCCCGGCTTGCATTTTGATGGCCTGCCGACACTTCTATCATGAGAATTGCGGCGTATCCGGGGGTTTGTACGGCTTTACGGATCGGACCGATGATAATAACAGTTGGGTGCTTGCGGAGAGTCCATGGTCGCCATAACGAATACCACCTCCCTGACTTTTCTCAAGGAAGCGATTGACGCCACCCTGACGGAAGCGGAAAACAGTCTGGAGGCGTTCTCCGACGATCCCTCCCGTCAGGAGGAGCTGGCACGCTGTGCCGATGACTTCCAGCAATTGCGGGGCATCTGCCAGGTGGTGGAACTGCCTGCTGCTGCTCTGATGAGTGAAGAGATGTCACTTGCCGCCCGGGAGCTGCGAGAAAAGCAGTCCGATGCCCGGGTACAGGCGTTGAGCAATGCCATTGTGCTGCTCACCCGCTATTTCGATTATGTCCAGCTGAAGAACCGCACTCTGCCGGCCCTGCTGATCGGTGGGATTAATGAACTGCGTCGTGCCGGTGGCAAGGCGCTGATTCAGGAAAGCCATTTTTTCAGTGCCGAGTTGTCCCGGCCCCGAAACCCGGCAGCGCCTGACAGTGAGCTGCCACGTGCAGAGTTGCCGGCCCTGGCCCGGCGCTTGCGTCACATGTATCAGACCGGCCTGCTGGGTGTGTTGCGAGATCTGAACCCGTCGGTAAATCTCCGCCTGATGGGGCGGGCCCTGGTGCGCCTGGATCGCGCCGCCGGTGACTGTGGGCTCAGCCGCTTCCTGTGGATCGGGCAGGCCGTCATCACGGCCATGGTGGCCGATGACATGGCGATCACCCCGGCGCGCAAGGCGCTGTTGTCCCAGTACGACCGACAATTGAAAAAGCTGGTCTATGGTGGGGATCAGGCCCTCAGTGAAGAAGCGCCGTTGTTGATGATCAAGGAAAGTCTCTATCTGGTGTCCCTGTCCTCCCTGGACACGGGAGTGGTTGCGGAAGTGAAGCAGGCGTTTGCTCTGAACAATGATGTGTCCGACGCCATCCTGCAGCGCGAGCTGGCACTAATGACCGGTGCCAGCGGCTCGGTGATCCGCTCTGTTGCCAGCGCCATGCGAGATGAAATCAGTGAGCTGAAAGAAAGCCTGGATATGGCCTCCCAGGGAGTGGCCGACACGAATTATCAGTCCGTGGCCGCCAGCCTCAATCGTCTGGGTAGCACCCTGGCCATGATTGGTAAGGATGATGAGGCCGGGGTTATCAAACAGCGGGCCGCCCAGGTAAACGAGTGGCGTGCTGACCAAAATGTGGAAAGCGAGGCATTTCATGCGCTAGTGGATGATCTGCTGATGGTAGAGAACGTGGCGGCGAATCTGGAGCGCAGCATTGCGCCTGAAGACGACATCCACCGTGGCAGCAACAACAGCGGTATTTCCCTGTACCAGCTGGATGATGCCCGCATGACCGTGGTCGGGGAGTGCCGTGCCGGGTTGGCTCTGGCCAAGCGCTCTATCAGTTCCTTTATGGATAACAACTGGGATGCCATGCACCTTTCCAACCTGCCCGGAACCTTTGCCTCCATTGCCGGTGGCTTGATGTTCCTGGAGCTGCAGCGGGCCCGTGGTGTAACTGAGTCATGTCACAAATATATCGTTCATCAGCTGATCGAGGCTCCGACGACTCCCACCAAGGAACATATGGAAACCCTGGCCGACGCCCTCACCGGCGTGGATTACTACCTGGAAAGCATGGAAGAGCAGAAGCCCATCGGTGACGGTGTGCTTGAGGTGGCGGAAGAAAGCATGAAAGCGCTGGGTTACCCGGTGTCCAGAGTGGCTTGATGACCATGATTGATCTCTCCAGCCCCGAACCCAAGGACGCTGAACTCGCCCGTTGCTATGTGATCCATGAGCAAAATATCCTGATTGCCGCCGATCGATGGCAGTTGCCGGTACTACCGGCTTACATGCTTCGCCAGCACCCGCATTACCATTACCTGGGCTTGTTGAACGGTGAGCCCTGTTACGTCTGCGAACTGAGCAACCACGAACTGGATGATGGTTCCTTGCAACCAGTGCCGTTGCGGCAATTGATTTCCGGGGGGCTGGATGAGCCTGGCTTCTCGATGGTCAGCCGGGCCTTGCAGTTTCTCAGCTGGCAAAAGAACCATCGTTTCTGCAGCCGTTGTGGCTCACCCACTGAAGCGCACCATCGGGATCTGGCAATGACCTGTCAGGCCTGTGGTTATTTTCAGTACCCGAGAATCACTCCCTGCATCATTGCTCTGGTGACCCGCGGCGAGCATGCACTGCTGGGGCGCTCAACCCGTTTTCCGGAAGGAATGTATTCCTGTCTGGCGGGTTTCATGGAGGCAGGGGAGTCGGCGGAGCAGGCCCTGGCCCGTGAAGTGCGTGAAGAAAGTGGCATCGAAGTGACCAATCTTCAATATCTCACCAGCCAGTCATGGCCGTTTCCCCACTCGTTGATGCTGGGCTTCCACGCAGATTACGCCGGTGGGGATATCTGTATTGATGATGACGAGATAGTAGCGGCGGACTGGTTTCACTACCGGTCGCTGCCCATGATACCGCCACCGGGCAGTATCGCCCGAACCCTGATTGACCATTGGGTAGCGCGTTTCCAATAAAGGACAGAAGCAATGAATTACACACTCGCGCCTCTGGTGATTTTTATTTTCAGCCTGCTTTTTGTCTTGTTGGGCGCCTGGGTGCTGCTGCGCCAGCAATGGTTGATGCAATGGCTGAAAGGCACGGCAGGGCTGCTGATGGTAGGGCTGGCTATCTATCTGAGCCTGTTCGCCCTGAATATCTATGGCTACCGTGAATACGCTCAGGAAGTGTCCGTGGCCACGGTCAGCTTCCGCCAGTCCGGTGACCAATCCTTCATTGCCACCGTCACCCGCACCGATGGCACCACCGAAGACTTCCGTCTGAAAGGGGACCAATGGCAGCTGGATGCCCGTATTATCAAATGGAAAATGCCTTTCAGCCTGCTGGGCCTGCAGCCAGGCTACCAGTTGGACCGCATCTCCGGTCGCTATTACGCGCTTGAAGATGAGCGATCCCGGGACCGCACTGTCTACAGTCTTCACCGTGATCCGGTCGGTATTGATGTCTGGAAGATGGCTCGGGACGGCTGGAGTCTGCTGGTGGATGCCAGCTATGGCAGTGCCGCCTATTTGCCAATGGCAGAAGGTGCCCTGTTTGAGGTGAATGCCGGTGCTACCGGTCTGGTCGCCCGCCCTATGAATGGCAGTGCCCAGCAGGCCATCTCCGGCTGGGATTGAGGTCGTCTTGAGGTGCCATCACCGTGTTACTGTGGTGGCCGCCATACCCCATTGCCGCTCGGTTAGGTAGAATCCCCTCACTCCTTTTCATCTGCCGACCACGGGCAGGTACCAATCCTACGGACAAGCAGGTAAACAGTGATCGCGTTTTTATCCGAATATGGCATGTTTCTGGCCAAGGTCGTTACTCTGGTGGTAGCAATCTTGTTTGTGATCGGCGGCATCGCCGCTACCGCTTCCCGCGGCCGTAACAAGGCGGGCCAGGACGGAGAACTGAGAGTTCGCCACCTCAATGAAGAATTTGATGACCTCAAGGACTCTCTGGAGGCGGAAATCCTGCCCGAGGCACAGCGCAAGAAAGCCCATAAAGCGAAGCGCAAGCAGGAAAAACTGGAAGCCAAGCAAAAGAAAAAGGCTGGGACTGAAGACAAGGTCGAGCCACGCCTGTTCGTGCTGGATTTCGATGGTGATGTGCAGGCCAGCGCAGTGGATCATCTGCGCCGGGAAATCAGTGCCGTGCTGCAGGTGGCTACCCAGAATGATGAAGTGCTGGTGCGTTTGCAGAGCCCTGGTGGTTTGGTGCACAGCTATGGTCTGGCTGCCTCCCAGCTGCGCCGTATCCGCAATAGCGGCATCAAGTTGACGGTGACTGTGGACGAAGTGGCTGCCAGTGGCGGTTACATGATGGCCTGCATTGCTGACCGTATTGTGGCCGCGCCTTTCGCGGTGATTGGCTCCATTGGTGTGGTTGCACAGATTCCCAACTTCCATCGTCTGCTGAAAAAGAACGATATCGACGTGGAGCTGATGACCGCCGGTGAATACAAACGCACCATGACCATGCTGGGCGAGAACACCGAAAAAGGGCGCGCCAAATTCCAGGAAGAACTGGAAGAAACCCACCAACTGTTCAAAACCTTTGTTCGTGACAATCGCCGTGGCCTGGACCTGGACAAAGTCGCCACTGGCGAGCACTGGTTTGGCAGCCAGGCCAAGGAATTGGGTCTGGTTGATGAGATCATGACCAGTGACGAACTGTTGCAACTGCGCCAGGGTACCCATTCACTCTATCAGGTACAGTGGGAAGCCAAACGTAAGCTGGGCGAACGGCTGGGTTTCTCCCTGGAAACGAGCCTGCACCGTGCCGTAGAAAAATTCTGGCACCGTGGTAGCCAGCGACAGATTCATTAATGCTTAGCGATTAGAGCTTGCTGTAGGAGCGTCGCTGGCGGCGCGATAACCGAGCAAAGGTCAAAAGCATTTCACCACAGAGCACACAGAGCTAAAACAGGTTTTCGCGGTGAACTCAGTGTCCTCTGTGTTAAATGCTTTTTTCTTTTGACGTTGGCGGATCGCGCCACCAGTGATGCTTCTACAACTCGCAACTGAAAGGAGTTCGATCATGAGTTTCCAAGCCCTGTTGACCCGTGAAACCGAGAACGGCTACCAAACCGCACTGGAAGAACGTGAGCTGACCGATCTGGGGGAAGAGGGTGTATTGGTGCGCGTGCACTGGTCATCCCTGAACTACAAGGATGCGCTTTCTGCCACCGGTAACAAGGGTGTTACCCGCCAGTTTCCCCATACGCCAGGTATTGATGCGGTGGGAGTGGTAGAGGAAACCACAGACGGTCCTTTCAGTGTTGGCGATACCGTAATCTGCACCGGTTATGATCTGGGTATGAATACGGATGGTGGCTACGGTCAGTACATCCGGGTGCCTGCGGAGTGGCTGGTTCCGTTGCCGGATGGCCTGGCTCCCCGAGATGCCATGGTGCTGGGTACCGCCGGGCTAACCGCTGCATTGTGCGTAGAGTCACTGCTCGATACCGGTCTTAATCCGGATCAGGGCCCGGTGTTGGTAACCGGTGCCACAGGTGGAGTCGGTAGCATCACTGTCGCCATTCTCTCCAAGTTGGGCTTTTCTGTCACCGCTGTAAGCGGCAAGTCGCAATCCCATCCGTGGCTCAAGTCGCTGGGCGCCAGTGAAGTGATCAGCCGTGACAGTTTTCTTGAGAATGTGGGCAAACCCATGCTCAAGGAGCAATGGGCCGGGGCGGTGGATTGTGCCGGTGGTGATATGCTGACGACGGCATTGAAGAGCCTTAAATATGGTGGCTGTGCCGCCTGTTGTGGATTGGCGGCATCTCCGAAACTGGAAATGACGGTATTGCCCTTTATTCTGCGCGGTGTGAACCTGTTGGGTGTGGACAGTGTTGAGTTGCCCTGCGAAATCAAACAGCAGATGTGGCAGTTGCTTGCGGACGAGTGGATGCCTGTGGATCTGTCCCTGCTGGAAGCGGATGAGGTTGAACTGGAAGGTGTTAATGCCTGGGTAGATAAAATCCTCCAGGGTGGCGTCCAGGGGCGTGTGGTCGTGCGCTTGCCCTGATGCCCGAAGCATTCAATCTCTATAAAAAAGCGCGGCTATGCCGCGCTTTTTTATTTGTCTGAAGAAAGTCACTCACGCATTCTATAGTCATGCGATATTTCGATGAAATCCAGGCGGGACAACAAGGGCATGAGCCACAATGACTGACAGCAATTGGCTGAAAATTGCATTGCAACTGAATGAGCGGGGTGGCGCAACTGAATTGGCTGCCGAGCAGCCTCTGGCGGAAACGACCGCTTACTGGGTGCATCTGGACTATACCCGCGAAGAAAGTGAGCAGTGGTTGCGCCGGCAGTCGATACCGCAGGCGGTGATTGATTCGCTGACCGCAGCGGAAACCCGGCCCCGTGCCTCGGAAGTGGCCGGTGGCGTACTGGTGTATTTGCGCGGCGTTAACCTGAATCCCGGTGCACGCCCTGAAGACATGATCGCCCTGCGTATGTGGGTTGGACCAATGGGGCTGGTGAGCAGCCAGAAGCGGAGCTTGCTCAGTGTTGATGCGGTGAAGGGCTCCCTGGACAGTGAGCAGGGTCCGGGATCCATCAGCGCTCTGGTGGCCGAACTGGTGGATCAGCTGATCTGGCGTATGGAAGAGGTGATCGAGAATCTGGAATCGGAAGTGGAGAGCTGTGCGCTGCAGCTGGAAGATGCCCCCAGATCCAGTCTGACGCCACAATTGAGCCTGTTACGCCGGCGAGCGATTACGCTGCGACGGTATCTTGCTCCCCAGCGTGAAGCATTGATCAAGCTGCAGAATGAAGCGCTGTTTGCGGCAGAGGATACCATGCTGATCCGCGAGGCAACGGATCGTTTGCAGCGTCTCCTGGAAGATCTGGATGCAGCCAGGGAGCATGCCACCTTGTTGCAGGAAGAGGTCTTTTCGGTGCAGAACGAAGCGATCAACGATCGTATGTATCTGCTGGCGATCATTTCGGCATTGTTCCTGCCGCTGGGGTTTCTGACCGGTCTGTTCGGTATCAATGTGGGCGGGTTGCCGGGCGTCGATGATCCGCATGCTTTCTGGTGGTTCTGTTCCGGCGTGGGGGTGATTGCCCTTGGCGTCGCCATCTGGATGCGAAAACGCCGCTGGTTGTAGCCAGCGGCGTTTTCGGAGGTCTGCCGTTGAAGAGCTTGTCGTTCAGGCCCGGCGATAGATCGGTTTGGGGTCGTTCACATCGCCCTGGTAGGTAATGCTGAAATCCTTGAGGCCCTGCAGTGCTTCTTCAATATTACGATCCGCACGGACTTCAAAGGCATTGAATCCGCAGCGAGTCATATAGAAAAGCTGGTCACGCAGCACATCACCGGTAGCGCGAACTTCACCCTTGAAGCCATAGCGAGTACGAAGCTCACGGGCATAGGAGTAGCCGCGACCGTCCTTGAAGGCCGGGAAGTGGATTGCTACCAGAGGCAGGCTGTCCAGGTCGTCTTCCAGGTCCTTGGGCTCTTCGCCGGGGGCCAGCCATACGGCCACATCGCCACGGGCGATCAGGGTATCGCGGTTTTCCTGCCAGTAGGCCAGCGGCACAATGATTTTGCCTTGTGCTGGCACGCCGCTTTCCAGAGCATCGCTTTCCAGTCGTTGCCACTGGTTGTCCGCGATGGCGCCATCAATGATTACCTTACCCATAGATGCGCTCCTTGAACGGGTCCATGCCAATGCGCTCGTAGGTGTCGATGAACGGCTCGTTTTCGAGGCGTTTTTCCACGTAGAGCTTGATGATGTTTTCCACCACATCGGTGATCTGATCAGACTCGAACGACGGGCCCAGTTTCTCGCCGACACGGGATTCCCGGTCACCACGGCCGCCCAGGGTGACCTGGTAGAACTCCTTGCCTTTCTTGTCCACACCGAGAATACCGATGTGGCCAATGTGGTGGTGACCACAGGCGTTCATGCAGCCGGAAATATTCAGGTCGATGAGTCCCAGGTCGTGCACGTAATCCATGTTGTCAAAGCGGCGCTGGATGGATTCCGCCACCGGAATGGATTTGGCGTTGGCCAGGGCGCACAGATCGCCACCGGGGCAGGCTACGATATCGGTGATCAGGCCCAGGTTGGGAGTGGCGAAACCGAGTGCGTCCAGGGCTTTCCACAGGTCGTAGAGATCCGAGGCGGCCACGTCAGCCAGTACCATGTTCTGCTGGTGGCTGTTGCGCAGCACGCCGAAGCTGTACTGGTCCGCCAGATCGGCAACGGCTTCAAGCTGCTCGTCGCTGATGTCGCCAGGTACCCGACCGGTTTTCTTCAGGGTCAGGGTAACCGCACGATAGCCGGCCTGTTTGTGGGCGCGAGTATTGGTGTGATACCAGCGGCTGAACGCCTTGTCTTCGGCCAGTTTGGCTTCCAGGGCGGCGGTATCCTCGGTTTGGTAGGCCGGGGCAGAGAAGCAGGACTGGATGCGTTCCACTTCTTCTTTGGTCAGGGTCATGGGGCCGTCTTTCAGCTCGGCAAATTCCTGTTCCACGAGCTCGCGGTACTTGTCGGCACCCAGGGCCTTGACCAGGATCTTGATGCGGGCCTTGTACTTGTTGTCCCGGTTACCGTACTTGTTGTAAACCCGCAGGATCGACTCCAGGTAGGGCAACAGGTCCTGCCAGGGAACAAACTCGCCAATAACTGAACCGGTCATGGGGGTACGGCCCAGGCCGCCACCGGCCCACACCTGGAAACCGGTCTCGCCGTTGGCGCCGTGAACCAGCTGTACGCCGATATCGTGGACGCCAATCAGGGCCGGGTCCGCATCGGGGACGGCATTGACGGCAATCTTGAATTTACGCGGCAGGTAGGCGAATTCCGGGTTGAAGGTGGACCACTGGCGAATGATTTCGCACCAGGGACGCGGATCTTCAATTTCCTTCGGATTCACACCAGCGAATTCATCGGTGGTGATGTTACGGATACAGTTGCCGCTGGTCTGAATGGCGTGCATCTGCACGTCAGCCAGCTCGGCAAGGATATCCGGCACTTCTTCCACGGACGGCCAGTTCAACTGAATATTCTGGCGGGTGCTGACGTGGCAGAAGCCCTTGTCATAGGTGCGCACAATATGAGCCAGACGGCGCAACTGACGGCTCGCCAGTAAGCCATAAGGAACGGAAATACGCAGCATCGGCGCATAACGTTGAATATAGAGGCCGTTCTGGAGACGCAGGGCGAGAAACTCGTCTTCGCTCAATTCTCCAGCCAGATAACGGCGGGTCTGGTCGCGATACTGCGCAACCCGCTCTTCCAGCAGCTGCTGGTCATGTTCCTGATAGACGTACATGGGACCGATTCACCGTCCTTTATGCTTGAACCTGCATCCGAGACTTCAGCGCGGCGCCTGACGCAAGCCTTTGCAGCTACAGACAATTTTCTTCAGTCGATCGTATTCCCTGATACGATGCTTCTTCAGTAAATCGCCTGTAACAACAAATTCTTACGCCATGCATCCACGCTGAAATCACGGATGCAGGTTAAAATTCAACAAGTTAAGCGTCGCCCTCGGGGGAGGGAGAGCGGCACTCTAACAAAGCGCCCTTATAGTGAAAAGAAATATCTTGGCATATCGCTATAACGGGTGGGCTTATTTCGCGGCCGCGTCCAGCACCATATTCACGGTGACGATCATGCCGATGACCAGTGCGAGAACCAGCACCACATAGACACCGATGTAGTTACCGGCATCGCCCTTGGTGAAGTCGCGCTCGCGGTTTTTAGAGCTCTGGACCCCGAATAAAGCGGCCAGAATGCTGCTGATCGTCTGGATCAGCGTCGGTTTTTTACCCTGGTCGGAGGGGGTGTGATGCTGCTCGGACATGGAAAATCCTGCGTTTTGGCGATTGGCTAAACAATATAACTACCCTCAATATTGTACGCTTGCCAGGCGCTGGGTAACAGCGCAGAAGGGCAGGGTTGAATTCACTTCACCACGGCACCATTGCAACTGGGGAGTACCTGACTAAAATAGTCAGGAAAGCATTACCACCCCCAGGTGGCCATTCATCCCGAACAGGAATCATGATGGCAGAGCAGTTGATCGACATTACCGAAACCGCCCAGGATTACTTGCGTGACCTGTTGGGCAAGCAGGATCAGGGCGATATCGGCGTGCGCATTTTTGTAGAGCGTCCCGGTACCCCCCATGCAGAGTGCTGCATGGCCTATTGCCCGGATGGCGAGCAGGAAGACAGCGACGTCCGCTACGACTACGAGGGCTTTCATGCCTGGGTAGAAGGCAAGAGCGTGCGCTACCTGGAAGATGCGGTGATCGACTACAAGAAGGACAGCATGGGCGGTCAGCTCACTTTCCGCGCCCCAAAATCCCGGGTGCCGGACATCAGTGAAGACGCCAGCATTGAAGAGAAGATCAATTACGTGCTGTATGCCGAGATCAATCCCAACCTGGCGGCCCACGGCGGCAGCGTCCAGTTGCTGGAGCTGACCGAGGATAACGTGGCCGTCCTGGAATTCGGCGGCGGCTGCCAGGGCTGCTCCGTGGTGGATGTGACCCTGCGCGACGGCGTGGAGAAAACCCTCAAGGAGCGCGTGCCGGACCTGACCGGTGTCCGCGACAAGACCGACCACACTGTCACGGATAACGCTTACTACAGCTAACAGCTACTAGTTTCTAGGCACTAGCTTCTAGAGAAGAAAACGCAGCCTAAGGCTGCGTTTTCTTTTTTTAAGGTCTTCGCTTTTACCAGAAGCTAGAGGCTAGCAGCTCGTAGCTGCCCTTTATCCACACTGCGGCTTGCGTCCCGCCGCCTGTGCCTGCTGATAGAGCGGCATCACTTCCGGGATACGGGCTCGCAGCCCTTCAATCCGGGTGGAATTGGAAGGGTGAGTGGACATGAACTCCGGTGGCTCGTTACCACCATTGGCCGCTGCCATGTTCTGCCACAAATTCACGCTTTCGCGGGGATCGAACCCGGCCTGAGCCATCAGCTGCAGGCCGATGATATCGGCTTCGGCTTCATGCTTGCGGCTGAAGGGCAGGGCGAGACCATATTCTGCACCCACCCCCAGTGCTGCCATGACTCCCTGTTTGGCTGCACTGTCCTGGCCGGCGAGAGCGCCCAACAACTGCATGCCGCTTTGCGTGGCGTATTGCAGGGACATGCGCTCGTTGGAGTGCTGAGCTTGCACATGACCGATCTCATGGCCGATCACCGCGGCAAGTTGGCTCTGGTTTTTGGCCACACCCAACAGACCGGTGTGGACACCGATCTTGCCGCCGGGCAGGGCAAACGCGTTGGCGCTGTCTTCCTGGAACACGGTCACTTCCCATTGCTGGTTGCCACCCACAGTGTTGGTGATGGCATTGCTGACGCAGAGGACGTAGTTCACTTCGCGGCTATTCTTGCTTTGTGGTTTTTCTTCCTTCATTTGCGCATAGGCGGTGGCGCCCATTTGGTCCATCTCACCGGCGGGCATCAGCAGGAACTGATTGCGGCCCAGTGGCGAGGTGGCACAGGCCACCAGCCCGGCGGTAAGGGCGGAAACCATAATCAGACGTCGAAATCTCATTGTTCTGTTACTCCCATTCCCGCAGAAAACGGCGGGACACAAACATAAGCCAGCTTGCCCAGCCGGCACTTCCGAGGAAGATGATAAGGCCAAACAGGGAAATTTCCCATGGTGCCGGGGGCACACGGCCGGCCAGCATTAGTGAACCGCCGATGAAACCGGCTGCCACCAATAATGCTTGGACCTGCCGATACTGGCCGCGTTCCAGCCGTGCCACCAGTCTTTCCAGGTGGCGAGGATCAATGCTGCCCTCTTGTTGCGGCGGTAAATTGCTGGCGTGGGGCGGCGCATAGACCTTGTCCACCACGTCCAGTGCTCGCAGGCTCAGACTTTTGGCCAGGCGCACCGGGGAATAACGGGTACGGATCATGCGTTTGAGCAGTGGCTCCGCCTCGGTCATCAGATCGAAATCCGGGTTGAGCAGACGCCCGAACCCTTCCAGCGTGATAATCGCCTTGATGAACAGGGCGATATCACTGGGCAGCACCAGGTTATGGTTGCGAACCAGCGCGGTGATATCGGTGAGCAGGGCACTGATATCCAGCTGTGACAGGGAGATACCGTGATACTGACTGATCACGTCCTCCACGTCAGACACCAGCTGATCGAAGCGGACCGGTTGGCCATCGGACCAGTTGGAGAGCACCGCTGCGCATTGCTCGGCCTCGCGTAACACCACCGAGCGGGTGATCTGCAGAATCTGCTCGCGGCGGCTATGGCTGAGCTTTCCCACCATGCCGAAATCCAGCATGGCAATGCGGTTGCTGCTCTGGATGATGAAGTTGCCCGGGTGCGGGTCGGCATGGAAAAAGCCGTCCTCCAGAGCCATCTTCCAAGCGGCCAGGGCACCGCGCCGGGCAATCAGAACCCGGTCGAGGCCTTCTGCATCCAATTGGTCCGTGGCACGGGCGGGAATGCCCTGGATATGCTCCTGCACTTGCAGGGTCTGTGATGACAGCTCCCAATACACTCGGGGAACTGTCAGCCACTTCAGAGAGCGCATGTTCTTGCGAATGCGATCAGCGTTGCGCGCTTCGATAGTGAAATCCAGCTCCCGGGTCAAAGACCGTTTGAACTCGCGCACCAGTTCCACGGGTCGGTAGCGGCGCAGTTCCACCGAGTTGTCCGCCGCCAGTTTGGCGAGCTGGTCCAACAGGCGCAGATCGGATTCTATTTTGGCGCGTATGCCGGGTTTCTGGATCTTCAGCACCACTTTCTGGCCACGGCGGGTAAGGCCGCTGTGCACCTGACCGATGGAGGCGACCCCGATGGGTTTCGAGTCGATGCGGGCGAACGCGGATTCCAGAGGCTTGCCCAGGGCCGCTTCGATATGGGGGACCAGCTCCTCATAGGGGATGGCGGTGGCCTGATCCTGAAGCTTCTCGAACTCGGCAATCCAGTCCAGCGGGAACAGGTCAACCCGGGTGGCCAGCACCTGCCCCAGTTTCACGAAGGTGGGGCCCATCTCTTCCATGGCATGGCGCAGCCTTTCGGCGGTGCCCATGCGGAGCATGTCCGGGCGCATGGAACTGCGTACCAGCTTGCCGGCATGTTCCACCGGCGTGGACAAGCCCAGTCGACGAATCACGTCGGCAAAGCCGTATTTGAGCAGAATGGTGGCCAGCTCATTCATGCGCAACAGATCTTTGCCGGTGTGGAGAATACTCACGGGGAATTTCCTTTTGTCGTACCCTCTTGTTCCAGCAGCCGCTGTTTCAGCGCTGTGCCCCAGTAGAAACCGCCGTGCCCCCCATCGGCACGGGTGACCCGGTGGCAGGGCACCAGGATCGCCAGGCGGTTCTTGCCCACCGCCTGGCCAACGGCCCGGGCCTGGCTGCCAATTTGCCGGGCAATCTCACCATAGGCGCGGGTGCTGCCTGGGGGGATGCGTAATAGCGAGTGCCACACCTGTCGTTGAAACGGCGTACCGCAAAGATGTAGCGGAGTTGGTGCGCAATCGGGGTGGTCCAGAGTGGCCAGCAATGTCGCTGTGGGTTGCTCGGTAAGGCTCGCGGCGGGGAAGCGCTGTGACAATCTGGCCAGCGCATCGTCCTTGTTGTCGCAGAAATCAAAGTGGATCAGGCCGTGAGCAGACTCGGCGACCAGAGCATGGCCATAACGGCTTTCGCCGTAGTACCAGGTCAGTGGCTCTGCATAATCGTCGGATTCGTACAGACGCGGGCTTGCGGGGGGAATCTGCTCTGCGATGGTTTCCGCCAGGGGATGCAGCCAGTGCTGGATCGCATCAGCGATAGCCTCGGGGTTATCTTCCTGCACATAGTGCAGACCCCGACCGCAATCGGAAATATCCAGATTGGGGATCTGTTCCAGCAACCAGCGAATGCGCGCCGGCCCGAGCACGGCCCCGGGGCGAAACCGCAGTAGCAGCATGGGCTGGGGCATACTGCCCAGTCCCTTTTCAATCTCCTCAATGGCCTGCCAGGTTTCATCCTGCCGATCATTGATCGGTAGCTGGTTGGGCCAGACATACACCGGGTAGCGGGACGCCCGCTGACGAAAAGGCTTCTGGTAGATACGTCTGACACTGCGCGGCAAGTGACGGATAACCCCGAAAGGCAGCACCATCCTGACAAACAGATTGCGGTTGATAATCAGAAATCGGCCCAGGCGTTCCTGTCGAAAGGCGAAGAAAAGCGGGCGCAGGGGCAGGGGGAACTCATCCCAGTCGCAGGTGAACGGGAAGGTTTCCATAAAGCACAGGCGGCTGACTATCTGGGGTTGTTGCTGCGCCAGTCGAAAACCCAGTGGGCCGCCCCAGTCGTGCAGTACCAGGGTAATATCGGTGAGTGCCAGTGCGGCAACAAAGTCTTCCAGATAGCGGTAATGGGTCAGGAAGCGGTAATCGATATCGGGCTGGTCGCTGTTGCCGAAACCGATCAGGTCCACAGCGATACATCGATACTGGCCACGAAGCGGTTTGATCACGTTGCGCCACAGGTAACTGGAGGTGGGATTGCCATGGATGAACAGCAGTACCGGTCCTTCACCTTCATCAATATAGTGAAGGCGGTGGCCATTCACCGTGACGTAACGTGACTCAAACGGAAAATCGGCAAAACCCATGACATGCATCCCTTGCATCGAATTTTTCAACTGTTACCGCTTTTCTGGCAAGATGCCATGGCTGTGTCAGTAACGTAAAGTGCAAAAAAATGTCAAAACCCTATCTGCGTGACGATTTACTGGAAGTGCGCCATAGCGCCGTCCATGGTCGTGGTCTGTTTGCCACCCAGCGAATAAAGAAAGATACCGAGCTGGGGTTGTGTAAAACGAAGGTAGCCAAGAAAGATGGCCCTTACGTGTTATCGCTGGATGACGAAGGCAACGAGCGCTACCGGGTGCTCTGCGATCTACGTTTCATCAACCACGGCAAGAAGCCCAACGTGGCTTACTATGACGACCTGACCGTGGTGGCCCTGAAGTCGATCAAGGCCGGGGAAGAGCTGCTGCACGACTACGGTGATGATTGGGACTGAAGAGGCAGTTAATAGTTAACAGTGAATAGTTAATAGCTACTAAAACCTGGACTAGCGGCCATCTGTAGGAGCACCGCTTGAGGTGCGAAGCCGGCCCTAAAACGGGCAGGGTGAGGTGAATTCCTGCCAGAGCCCGGTTATCGGGTGGTTGAAGGCTAGCCACTCCGCGTGTAACAGCAGTCTCGGGCTCAATGCCTCGATCTCCGCTGGCGCGTACATATCGCAGCCGATGATCGGGTGGCCCAGCTCCCGACAGTGAATGCGTAGTTGGTGGCTGCGGCCGGTAACCGGGCTGAGTGCCAGTCGGGTGCGATTGCCGACGATGTCTCGCTCCAGTACCTGGTAATGCGTGAGGGCGGCTTTGCCGGTGTCGTAACAGACCTTCTGCATTGGCCGGTTGGGCCAGTCCGGAATCAGCGGCAGTTCGATGCTGCCACGCTCCCTTTCCACCAGACCATGAACCACAGCCTGGTAGCGTTTTTTCACGGTACGTTGCTGGAACAGGCGGCTCAGCTGGCTTTGCGCTGGCCGGGTCAGGGCGAACACCATGATGCCAGAGGTATCTAGATCCAGCCGGTGAACCAAGCGTATGTCCGGATCCTTGCGGGCCAGGCGTCGCACGGCGCAGTCCTGATTTTCCGGTGCGCGCCCCGGCACACTGAGCAGGTAGGCCGGTTTGTTGACCAGTAGAATATGCTCGTCCCTGAATAAGGTACCCACCCGCTCATGGCAGGTGGGCACGATATAGTAGGGTTTGTCGGCCGGTGAATTCATCGGGCAATTCGTCGTTGAGATCGCAGAGATACTGACTCCGGGACCTCAGTCCGTTTTTGCCTTTCGCTACGCATCACTCGTTTCTCTCAACTCATTTACCCCAGAGTACCTGAAAGACATCATCATACTGCTTGGCAAAATGCACGCTGAGTCCGTCTTTCAGGTACCCCGGCAGTTCATCGAAATCCCGCTGGCAGGCGTCCGGCAAAATCACCTCACGAATACCCACTCGCCGGGCGGCGATGATTTTTTCGCGGATGCCGCCCACCGCCAGTACCTGGCCGGTGAGGGTCAGCTCGCCGGTCATGGCTACTTTGCGCGGCAGACGCTTTTTCAGCAGTAGCGACAGCAGGGCGCTGGCCATGGTGATGCCGGCACTGGGCCCATCTTTTGGGGTTGCCCCTTCTGGCACATGGAGATGGAGAAAGGCTTCATCCAGGCGCTCCTCACTCAGCCCGTAATCGCGCAGATGGCTGGCGACATAGCTGTAGGCAATCTCCGCGGACTCTTTCATGACATCGCCAAGCTGGCCGGTGAGCTTGAAGCCCCGTTGCTTGCTGTGCACCTGGCTGGCTTCCACGGAGAGCGTGGCGCCCCCCATGGATGTCCATGCCAGGCCGGTTACCACGCCCACGCCTCGCTGGGTCTTCTCGGTCTGGAAGTAAGGTTGGCCGAGAAAATCCGCCAGGTTCTTGCCGGACACGCTCAGTTTCTTTTCCCCGGCCAGCAGCTTCACCGCCGCCTTGCGGATGATCTTGTTGAGCTGTTTTTCCAGATTACGGACCCCGGCTTCACGGGCATAACCTTCGACGATCTGGCGCAGGGCGCTGTCGCTGATGCGCAACTGGCCGCGTTTTACGCCGGCACGTTCCAGGGCTCGGGGCCACAAATGCTGGCGCGCGATCTGCACTTTCTCTTCGGTGATATAGCCGGATAGGCGGATCACTTCCATGCGGTCCAGCAAGGGCCCGGGAATGCTGTCCATGGTGTTGGCGGTGCAGATGAACAGGGCGTGGCTCAGGTCCAGCCGTTCGTCCAGGTAGTGGTCGAGAAAATCCTGGTTCTGTTCCGGGTCCAGCACTTCCAGCAGGGCCGATGCCGGATCACCCTGGAAAGACTGCCCGAGCTTGTCCACCTCGTCGAGCATGATCACCGGATTGGCGGTGCCGGTTTCCTTGAGAGCCTGCACCAGCTTGCCGGGCATAGCGCCGATGTAAGTGCGCCGATGGCCCTTGATCTCGGCTTCGTCGCGCATGCCGCCCAGGCTGAATCGGTAGAATTTGCGGTCCAGGGCATCGGCGACGGATTTACCGATGCTGGTCTTGCCCACACCCGGTGGGCCCACCAGCAGGATAATGGACCCTTTGACCTCGCCACGCAGGGCGCCCACGGCCAGGAATTCCACCATCCGGTCCTTCACATCATCCAGGCCGCTGTGGTGGGCTTCCAGGATCTCCCGGGCATGTTTCAGATCCAGATTATCGTCGCTGTACTGGCCCCAGGGTACGCTGGTGAGCCAGTCCAGATAGTTGCGGGTAACGCCATATTCCGGTGAGCCGGTTTCCAGCACCGATAGCTTCTGTAGCTCGTCGTCAAAACGTTTCTGTACAGATTCCGGTGGCGACAGGGCGCTCATGCGTTCGCGGAATTCCTCTGCTTCGGCGGTCTTGTCATCCTTGCTCAGGCCGAGCTCGCGCTGGATGATCTTGAGTTGCTCGCGGAGGAAGAAATCGCGCTGATGCTGGCTGACCTTCTCGTTGACCTCTTCGGAAATCTGGCTCTGCAGACGGGCCACCTCCAGTTCTTTCTTGACCAGGGTGAGGACTTTCTCCATGCGCGGTTTCAGCGGCACGGTTTCCAGAATGGCCTGCAGTTCCACGCCGTTGGCGCTGGTCAGCGCCGCTGCGAAGTCAGTCAGCGGAGAGGGGTCGCTGGGGGAGAAATTCTGTAGATAGTGACGCAGCCCTTCATTGTAAAGCGGATTCAGAGGCAACAGCTCGCGGATGGTATTGATAATGGCCATGCCGAAGGCGCGGATGGTTTCATCCGCTTCGGTCCGGGGCTCCGGGTAGCTGACTTCGGTCATGAAGGGCCGCTTGCGGGTCAGCCAGTTTTCAATACGAAATCGCGTGGTGCCCTGGGCCACCAGCTGGAACTGGTCGTTTTCTTCGTTAAGGGCATGGACCTTGACCAGGCAGCCGTATTCCGGGAAATCTTCGGGCGTCACCGAATCCGGGTCGTTATCGCCGACATAGACCAGCCCGAGCGACTGGTGTGGGGTCTGACTGACTCGTTCCAGGGTGGCCTGCCAGCGTTCCTTGTCCAGCATCACAGGTTGTACCAGCCCCGGCATGAAAGGCCGGTGCTGGACGGGAATCAGGTAGATGCGTTGGGGTTTCAGCTGGTCAGGCAGTGCCAGGCTGCTAGAGGGTTGCTCAACAGTATTGCTATCGTCTTGGCTCATAATGTTGTCACTTCCATTCAGCGTGGAAACAACATGGTGGCGACGTGCGAAAAATCAATAGTGCGGCACCGGCGGGCACCGCATGTTGGATGCATCGCAGGTCGCTGGGTTAGCGATTTATAATCAACAGATCCGCACTGAGGACTTTCGGGGTTTTTGTCCGGCGCTCCACCACACGGGCATCCATCCCGGCATTCTCGCATTTTTCTGCCAGGGCATAGAACGGTGAGCGGCCCGGGTCCGCGATGATCACCTGTTTGACGCCACTGCGCAGTCCCCGGCGGATCAGGTTGAAAAGCACCGGAGTCAGTTCATCCCAGAAACAGATGTCGGCACCGGCAATGATATCCACATCGGCCAGGCGCTTTTGGGTGAGCTTCTCGAAGCTATCCTGCTGTTGGTCAATCCGGACCTTGTTGATCTGGGCATGCAGGTCCAGATAGGGGAACACATCCGGATCTGCATCCACGGCTGTGACCCGGCAACCGAAACGCTTGGCGGCAAAGATGGAGAGGGGCCCCCAGCCGCAGCCAATATCCATCATATGCTCTTCGGCGGACACTTTTCGGCGGGTCAGGTGGTCCATGATAAGGAAGCTGGAGTTCCAGACCTTGTTGCCATGAATGGAAGGGGTGTGGTTTGCACGTTTCAGGCGGCGGATTTCCCGGTGGCCGGAACGCAGCAGAGTAATGCCGCGAGTGCGAATGGTATGCGGCTCTCCAGCGCGTATAACTGTTCCTGACATAATCGCTCACCAGCGGCAAAGCTAGAAACAGTACGGTCAAGGCCGATGGGTTTCAAGCCGTATCTATGCGGCTTACTCTGGGCAAACCGATTTCCGGTGAATAACCATAATGAATAAAGCCTGATGATGAAGAAAAGTATCGCCGGCGTCAGTGGCCTGGCTGGGGGCCGTTCCCGGTATTTACGGGCACTGACGGCCATGGCCCGTGTGGCGGCGATCTATGCGGGGGGCGTGGGCAAGGATGATCGCCACCAGCGCCACTGCCGGGGAGCAGAGATTGTCACTGCCCTGTGTCGGCGTAATGGTGCTTTCTGGGTGAAGGCAGCCCAGTTCTTCAGTTGTCGGCCAGACGTGCTGCCGCAGGAATATATAGAAGCGTTTCAGCAATTGCAGAATGACGCGGCACCGGTGCCTTTTTCACGGATTGACGCTGCCCTGAAACGATCCCTGGGTGCTGACTGGCGTGACGCTTTTCGCTGGGTTGACGAGAACCCGGTGGCGGTAGCCTCCATTGCTCAGGTCCATCGCGCGCGCCTGGAAGACGGCACCGATGTGGCGATCAAGGTGCGTTTGCCCGGGGTGAAGAAACTGTTCGAGCAGGATGCCAAGGTGTTTGAGGTCCTGGCGGCGATTGCTGCACCCCGGTTTCGGGAATTTGATCTGAAGCAGGCTATAGAGCAGCTGCTGATCATGACCGCCATGGAACTGGATTTTCGTAATGAGGCCGCCAACACCCGGCGTTTTTCCCGCCAGCCCCATCATGCCCGTATTCGTATTCCCGATTTGATCGATGACCTGTGCAGTGAACGCATTCTGGTGACCAGCTGGGAACATGGCGCAAGGTTGCGTAACCACCTGGATGCCAATCCGGAACAGGCCAGGGACCTGCTCTCGGTACTGTTAACCAGCTACCTGCAGCAGGTGACCCGTTTCGGGGTCTACCAGGCGGATCCGCACCCGGGCAATTTCCTGGTCAACGACCAGGGCCAGGTAGTGATTCTGGATTTCGGTGCCATCGGCGTGCTGACGCCGGATGAAGTGCGTCGTTACTCACGGTTGCTGTACGGCCTGATGGGCTTTGAAGGGGATGTGGATATCGGCGAGCTGTTTGTTCAGGCAGGCTTTAAAGGCGGAAGCCCGGAAACATTGAAAGAGCTGGCTCTCTTTGTCCTGACTGACAAGGTCAACCAGCAGGGGCCGGTGGCGGCGATGGGGGAGTTGATGCAGCGCTTCCGTGAAGAGCGAATCAGTATTCCCGATTCCTATATCGGTATCTCGCGGGTACTGATTACGCTGGGCGGTTTTCTGATGAGCTACCAGGTGCCGTTTGACTGGACTCCGCCGGAGCAGCGGCAGGCCCAGTCAACGTAGCGACGGTAAAGACAAATCAGGAGCCTGATTGGGCTTCCCGCCAGAATACCCGGAAAGCATCGGCGCTTTTGGTCGGGGCTTCTGCCATGGGCACGTGGCCGATACCATCGAGAATCACCGCCCGGGCTTTGGGTAGTTCCTTGAGGAAAACCTCCACGTTGTCCACGCCTAACAAACGATCCTCCCGGCCCCAGAGAACCAGTGCCGGTTGCTCCAGGCTGGCCAGTTTGCCGGTGCCTTCAAGGCTAACTCCAGGGTCAGTGTCCATATCCTTCCATATCTTGTCGGCCACAGGGGCGTTCTGCGCCTTTTTCGCGCCCATGATATCGATGAAGAATTCCGGGATATAAGGGGCGTCTTCCATGGCCCACTTTAGCGTGGTGTGGAATTGTTCCGGGCTGCGCGGTATCAGCGGGTTGCTGTCACTGGTTGCCAGTAGTGAGCTGAACTCCTGGGTCTGGCGAGTCAGGCCGGCAGAATCCACCAGCCCCATGGAAAGCACCCGCTCGGGTGCTGCTTGCGCCAGAGCCAGGGTGATGGCGCCGCCCATGGAATTGCCGGCTACGTGATAGGCCGGAATTTCCAGGGTTTCCATCAGGGTCACCAGGCGCTCGGCCTGGGCTGCCATGGTGTAATCCAGCTCCGTGTTACGGGTGGTTTCGCCATGACCCGGCAGGTCTGGAACGACAAAGTGAAAGTCGCCTTCCAGTTCGTTGACGAAGCGTACCCAGTTACTGGAATCGGCGCCGAAACCGTGAATCAGCAATACCGCCGGCTTGTCCTGCTGGCCTTCACTGCGTAGCAGGTGCCATTGAATGCCATCGCGGGTTTCCAGGGTCTGGTCTGTCAGGCCGGCGCGACCCTTTTCCAGGCTCAAGCCGCTCTCGTAGGCCCATTTGGCCAGTCCGTCGCAGCCGCAAAGGATGATCGTGCTGATCAACAGCAGGCTGAGTTTCAATGAATGCATGCACAAATCCCGTTTGTTGTTTTGCCGACCCACGAGCATAGGGGATTTTGTCGCCTCGTGTCCTTCTCTGCGGGCCAATATTCAATAGACCCTCGACGCTCGTCTCTCGGGATTGATTGAGGAATTCCCTAGCGGCTTTTCAGATTCCAGACGCCGGCGGCGACAATTAGCAGGGTGCCGATCAGGGTGGTCAGTACCAGGGTTTCACCCCAGAACATCCAGCCCAGTAGTGCGGCCCAGACGACTGAGGAGTAGTTGTAGACACCCACCTGACCTGGGCGAGCGATCTGGTAGGCGGTAGTCATGGCGTATTGCCCGCCGGTGGCTACCAGGCCGATGGCGAACAACCACAGATAATCGGTGCCGGCGGGCAGGGTGCTGACCCAAGGTAGGGGTAGGGCGGAAAACAGGGTCGCGAACAGGGCGAAATAGAAGACGACCCGTTGCGCCGGCTCCGATACGGCCATGCGCCGGATACTGACCTTGGCCACACTCATGATGGCGGCGCCGGCCAGCGCTACCCACATCACCGGATTCACGCTGCCACTGCTGACATCCATGATCACGGCAACCCCGGCAAACCCTCCGATGATGGCCAGCCAGGTGCGCAGACTGATCACTTCCCGCAGCCACAACCAGGCCACGATGGGCAGAAAAAAGGGCACGGTCATTTTCACCAGTACAGCTTCTGCCAGAGCAATGTGACCGATGGTGTAGAAGAAACAGAACATGGCAGTGACCCCGGTAAAACCACGGATCATGTGCAGGTGTAGAAAGCGGGTGCGCAGTTGGCCAAAACCGCCACGGGAGGCAATGATTGGAATCAGAATCAACAGCCCGAACAGATTGCGGGCAAAGACGATCACCTCGGTGTCGAGGTGATCGGACAGATGCTTGATCATGGCGGCCATCACCGCCAGCAGACCCTCGCCGAGGACCAGTAGCAGAGCGCCTTTGAGTGGCTGGTCGTTCACCGGATCAATGGCCGGCCGGTACCGGAGTACCCCACAGGTCATGTTCGTCGGCGTGCTCGATATTCACCATTAGCCGCTGGCCGGGCTTCAGCTCACTTTCCCCGTTGAGATACACTAGGCCGTCGATCTCCGGCGCATCCGCCTGAGAGCGGGCGATAGCGCCTTCATCATCCACTTCGTCCACCAGCACTTCCAGCGTTTTGCCGATTTTCTTCTGCAGTTTGGCGGCACTGATACGGGCCTGCACGTTCATGAAGCGCTCGCGGCGTTCTTCCGCCACGTCCGGATCCACCGGGTCGGGCAGGGCATTGGCCGAGGCGCCGTCCACCGGGGAATAGGTGAAACAGCCCACCCGGTCCAGTTGCGCTTCTTCCAGCCAGTCCAGCAGAAGCTCGAAATCCGCATCGGTCTCACCGGGAAAACCGGTGATAAAGGTGCTGCGCAAGGTGATGTCGGGGCATATCTCCCGCCAGCGACGAATTCGCTCCAGGGTGTTTTCGGAATGGGCCGGGCGCTTCATGTTTTTCAGTACGCTGGGGCTGGCGTGCTGAAAGGGAATATCCAGATAGGGGAGGATATGACCTTCGGCCATCATCGGGATGATGTCGTCCACATGGGGGTAGGGGTACACATAGTGCAAGCGTACCCAGGCGCCGAGCTGGCCCAGGGCCTGACACATTTCCAGCATGCGGGTCTTCACTGGCATGCCCTGCCAGAAACCGGTCTGATACTTGCGATCCACTCCATAGGCGCTGGTGTCCTGGCTGATCACCAGCAGCTCCTGCACGCCGGATTTTACCAGGCGCTCCGCTTCATCCATCACATCGCCAATGGGGCGCGAATCCAGTTTGCCGCGCATGCTGGGAATGATGCAGAAGCTGCATTTGTGATTACAGCCTTCGGAAATCTTCAGGTAGGCGTAATGGCGGGGAGTCAGTTTAATGCCCTGTGGCGGGACCAGATCGAGAAAAGGATCATGGTTCTGGCTTGGGGGCACTACCTGGTGAACGGCGTTAACGACCTGTTCGTATTGCTGCGGGCCAGTGACGGACAGGACCGAGGGATGTACCTTGCGAATGGTGTCCTCTTCCACGCCCATGCAGCCTGTGACAATCACCTTGCCGTTTTCGCTGAGTGCTTCGCCAATGGTGTCCAGTGATTCGGCCTTGGCATCGTCGATAAAACCACAGGTGTTGACCACCACCACGTCCGCATCATCGTAGCTGGATGTGACGTCATAGCCTTCCGTGCGAAGCTGGGTCAGAATACGCTCAGAATCCACCAGGGCCTTGGGGCAACCCAGGCTGATGAAACCGACTTTACCGGACATAGTGATACCTCGAGATTGGCTGCCGTTCGCTGATGGCTAACACTGGCTGGGCGAGCAGGGCGCAATTCTACCGTCGTGACCGCTTTGAAGCCATGCCGCTCGGCTGGGCTTAATAGACAGGAGGTTTTTTCATGCGCTGTTTTGTCGGCGTACCGGTCACCGGGTCTTTGGCCCGGCAGTGCAAGGAGCTTTCCCTGGGATTGCCACGGGCAACCCCTCGACCCAATCTGCACCTGACGCTGGCCTTTCTGGGGCAATGTACGCCGGCGGGAGTGGCTAGATTATCCGGAGAATTACAGTCGCTGGCCGACCGCTTTCCGGCGTTTGCTCTGGATTTCGATTGCTGTGAACCCTTCCCCGCGCAGCAGGGCCCTTTCCTGGCGCTGACCACTACCATTTCCGATTCCCTCAATGCCTTGCATGAAGCCCTGTGGGAATCCCTCGGTCGCCAGGGGGTAGAGCGAGAAGAGCGGGCCTTCCGGCCGCACATTACCCTGGCAAAGCCGGGGCTGGCCCTGGCGCCACAAACGGGCCAGTGGCTGCTGTCGGTGGATCAACTCTGTCTGTATCAGAGTGAACTGATACAGGGTGAGGTTCCTACTTACCGGCCATTATCCCAGCACCCGCTGACCGGTATGGCTTGAACCGAAAATGGTGATGACAGGTTGAATTTATCGCCAGCAACTGCAAGGTTGGGGCTGCGCAAACACTGATTTAAGGAGTTGTACCATGGAGCTACTCAGTAACAGCCTCACCGATCAGGCTCCCATCGCTGAGAAGTTCGCTTTCGCAGTGATTGACCCGGACAACCATGTGGCTCTGTCCAGCAACATCAATCCTCATCTGGCCTGGAAAGGCGAGCCGGCCGGGACCCGCTCTTTCGCGGTGGTCTGTCATGACCCGGATGTGCCCAGTGTGGGGGATGATGTGAATCAGGAAGACCGCGAAGTCCCTGCCGACTTGCCGCGGGTGAACTTCTATCACTGGACCCTGTTCGACATTCCCGCTGATCAGAGCGAGCTGATGGAAGGCAGCCATTGCCAGGGGATAACACCGCGGGGAAAAAACGGACCGTCAGCTCCACAGGGTCTGCGGCATGGCCTTAACGACTACACCAGCTGGTTTGCCGGTGATGAGGATATGGAAGGGAGTTACTTCGGCTATGACGGCCCCTGTCCGCCCTGGAACGACAGCATTGTGCATCGTTATGTCTTTACCGTTTACGCACTGGATGTGAGCACATTGCCGGTCAAGGATGACTTCAGTGGGGCAGCCATTGTGGCGGCCATGGAGGGGCATGTGCTGGCCAAAGCCAGTATCACGGTGAGCTACACACTGAACCCGAGATTGGCAGACTGAGAAGACACAAAAAAGGCCGCAAAAGCGGCCTTTTTTGTAGGCCCTTGATGACAAGGACCTGAATTGGTCGGAATAGCAGGATTCGAACCTGCGACCCCTACGTCCCGAACGTAGTGCTCTACCAGGCTGAGCTATATTCCGAGTTCGCTGGCGCATTCTAGCAGCGAAATTGCAAAATACCATCCCTAAATAGGCGTCGCCCGGCTGTTTGCGCAGAATCTGGTCAACAGCCAGCAGGGCAGGCAGAATGCGCGGTCTGATTGATCGGCAAGCAGGAATGGTATGACAACCTTTGAGCACCCCTGGGGCGAATTAACCTTGCAGCGTTGGCCTCGTCGCCGTAATGAGCTTCTGCAGGCCTGGGACAGTGCTGATCACTACCTGCTGAAGACCCTCAAGGAGCGCCATGCCGGTCCGTTAACGCTGGTGGTCAATGATCAGCAGGGGGCGCTGGCATTGGCCGCGGCCCAGCATGGGCCAGTGGCAAGCTGTGGAGATTCTTTTCTGGCCAGCCGGGCGCTGACCCATAACCGTCTCCTCAATGAGTTGCCGGAGCAGGGCGCGACGCTCTGGCCTTTTGATAACCTGGCGCAAGCGCCTGATCAGGTTATCATGCGGGTGCCCAAGTCTCTGGCGTTGCTGGAATGGCAATTGCAGTGGCTCAGCGAGCAGCTGGCAGGTGGCACACCGGTCTGGCTGGCAGGCATGGACAAGCACCTGCCTCGGCAACTGGTACCGCTGATGGAGCAGTATTTGGGTAATGGTCGGGCGGAGCTGGGCTGGAAGAAGGCGCGCCTGTTCAGTGCGACGGCGCCCGGCGAACGGCTCCTTGCGGCGCCTTACCCCACGCAAGTGGACGGTCCCATGGGGCCGTTGACAGTTCACGCCGGGGTGTTTGCCCAGCAGCAGCTGGATATCGGTGCGCGGTTTTTCCTGGCGCATCTTCCCGGCAGTCTGACAGCGGGGGCGAAGGTGGCAGACCTTGGCTGCGGCAACGGCGTGATCGGGCTGGCACTGCTGCAGGCCCACCCCGACAGTCATTTGGTGTTCTGCGACGAATCCTGGCTGGCCCTGCAAAGTGCCCGTGACAATGTGGCCAGGTATTACCCGCAAAGTACCAGCGAATTTCATCTCGGTGATGGTCTGGCCGGGTGTAATGCGCGTTTTGATTTGATTCTTCTCAATCCGCCGTTTCATGAAGGGCATGTGGTCGGGGATCATGTGGCGCGGCGCCTGTTCCGGCAAGCGAAGCAGGCCCTGAACGCTGGCGGGGAACTGCGGGTGATCGGCAACCGCCATCTGGGTTACCACAAATTGCTGGGCAAGCTGTTCGACAAGGTGGAGGTGTTGGCGAGCAACCAGAAATTCGTCGTCTGGCGCTGTTCGTAGGGTGCACTGAGCCTCAGGCGAACTGCACCATCCGGGCGTCGGATCGGTGCAGTTCGCCTGAGGCTCAGTGCACCCTACATTTTCCGATTTCCCGTTGTGCGGTCCTACAGGGCGATTTCTTCGAATGAAGTGACTACCCGGTGCCGACTTTCCCCTTGGCTGCCTTCACGGTCCAAGCGAATAGTCCGGAATCCCGCGTCAGCCGCCGCATCCAGTTCCGCTTCCACATCCGACAGGAACAGCAACTGCTCCGCCGGCAAACCGATGGTTTGCTGGATAGTGCGGTAGCTATCCGTTTCCTGTTTATGGCCTGAGGTAGTGTCGAAATAGCCAGACAGCAGACCGGTCAGGTCCCCCGCATCGCTGTAGCCGAAGAACAGTTTCTGGGCGGCGATGGAGCCGGAGGAGTAGACGTAAAGGTCCAGCCCTTTTTCCTTCCAGGCTTGCAGGGCAGCGGCGGTATCCGGGTAGAGGTGGGCGGTGTAATCGCTATTCTGATAGCCGGCCTTCCAGATCATTCCTTGCAGGGCTTTCAGCGGGGTGGCTTTACGGTCCTCTTGGATCCACTCCTGGAAGAGCGCATTGGCTGAGGCTGGGCTTTCCAGGGGCCGACCGCTTTCCTGCTCGGCCGCCCGCACCTGTGTCTGTATCTCCGGTTGATCCCAGTGCCTTTCGAGAAACGCCGGAAATTGTCTGGCGGCATAAGGGAACAGGACTTCCTTGACGAAGGAAATGCTGCTGGTGGTGCCTTCAATGTCGGTGACGACGGCTTTAATCATGATTGCGCTACACAATGAATAGTCTGCAGGAGCCTTTTGCTGAACAGCAACCTCAGCGTTACAAGCGAGGGCATTGTTGCAGTCCGAGCGATGGCTCCTGACGGGGAGAGGGTGTCAGTTTTCCAGGCGGTTGAAGCGTTGGGCGATATCACTGCCGGTAAAATCAGCCACCCAGCCTTCCGGGTTATTGAACAGGCGGATGGCGACGAACCGGGGATTCGGGCCCATATCGAACCAGTGTGGCGTGTTGGCGGGGACGCTGATCAAGTCGCCTTTGGTGCAAAGTACTTCGTAAACCTTGTCGTTGATGTGCAGTGTGAACAGGCCCTGGCCTTCCACGAAAAAGCGCACTTCATCTTCGCTGTGGCGGTGCTCTTCCAGAAACTTCTGTCGGAACGCGGCTTTTTCAGGGTGATCGGGCACCATGCTGACCACGTCCACGGTCTGATAGCCTTCCTCATCAATCAGGCGATCGATATCTGCCTTGTAGGCGGCGATGACCTGCTCCTGTTGTGGGGCGTCGGGCAGGGCCTGTGTGGCTTGCCACTGTTCATAGCGAATACCCGCTCCACCCAGAGCTTTGGCCATGGATGCCTTGTCAGTCAGGTGCTGCTCAAGGGTGTCGGGTTGGCTGTCGTGGAAAATTTTCAGTTCACTCATGGGGTCATACTCCTTGCAAACGGCGGCGATCCAGCTCTATGGCGAGCAGGGTCTCCAGCGCTTCAAGTTGACGGTAGCAGGTTGGCAAATCGCTTGCCCAGGTATAAAGACCATGGCCGCGGATCAGGTAGGCGTGGCTAATATCACCGTCCGCCATGGCCGCATCCACCTGGTCGGCGAGAGCGGCAATATCCTGGGTGTTATCGAATACCGGGATGACCAGTCGGCTGTCATGGGTCGTAAAGCCTTCCAGGGCCTTGAGCAGCTCGTAGCCTTCCAGGGTGATGCTGTTGGCGGGCCAGTGCATGGTCAGCACCGTGCTGGCATGGCTGTGGGTATGCAGGACGGCGCCCACGGCGTCATGGCGACGGTACAGTTGGGTATGCAGCAGGGTTTCTGCCGATGGCTTGCCATCGCTGGCGGCCTGGCCGTTCATGTCCACGGCCATGATATCGGTTTCCTGCAGCAGTGCCTTGTCCTTGCCGGAGCGGGTAATCGCCGCATGGGTGGCATTCAGGCGCACGGAGTAGTTGCTGCTGGTGGCCGGCGACCAGCCCTGCCGATAGATGCGCTGGCCAGTGGTTGCCAGGGCATGGGCAGCATCCCGGTAAACGGCGGTAGAGTAGGGGCGCTCAATCATGTTTTTATCCACGAAGATGTGCCAATAGTGTATCGGTGGTGGGGGCTCGTATCACGCCCCGCTCGGTGACGATGGCGGTGATCAGTTCTGCGGGCGTCACATCAAACGCCGGGTTGTACACCGGGCAGTGGGCCGGTGCCAGCGTCTTGCCCTGAATGCTGCGCACTTCGCTGGCGTCACGCTCTTCGATAACAATGTGGCTGCCATCGGGCAGTTCTGCATCAAGGGTAGACAGTGGTGCCGCAACGATAAAGGGAATGCCGTGGTGGCGTGCCAACACGGCCAGATTGTAGGTGCCGATCTTGTTGGCCGTATCGCCGTTGGCGGTAATGCGGTCGGCACCCACGATCACGGCCTGGACCTTGCCCTGCTGCATAAGCTGGCCGGCGGCACTGTCGGCGACAAGCGTGACAGGGATACCGTCGTTAAGCAGTTCCCAGCTGGTCAGGCGGCTGCCTTGCAGCCAGGGCCGGGTTTCCCCGGCGTAGACTTCCTGCAGGTTACCGCGTGACCAGGCGGTGCGGATGATGCCGAGCGCTGTGCCATGACCGCCGGTAGCCAGGGCACCGGTGTTGCAGTGGGTATAGACGCTGGCGTTGTCTGGCAGCAGATCGGCACCCAGTTCGCCCATGCGTTGATTGGCCGCCAGGTCTTCCTGGTGAATAGCCTGTGCATCGGCTTTGAGGGCGCTGATCAGCGCGGCACCGGAAAGGTCGCTGGCGACTCCCTGCAGACGCTCCAGGGCCCAGAACAGATTGACGGCCGTAGGGCGGCTGGCGGCAAGGGTGGCAATGGCAGGCGCGAGAGCCAACGCTGAAGCGTCATGGCCCAGACGCGCAGCCTCCAGCGCGAGGCCGTAGGCGGCGGTGATGCCAATGGCAGGTGCGCCGCGAACCACCATGTCATGAATGGCGGTAGCGGCATCGTCGCTGCCGTGGATCGGCAGCCAGATGGTTTCCGCCGGAAGACGTCGCTGGTCGAGCAGCTCGAGGTGGTCGTCATGCCAACGGATGGCAGCGCTGTTAATGGCCATCGGTGATGTCCTTGTCATGTCCGTCAGGATGTTTCAGGGGTGTTCTGTGGTATTTACGGCGAATCCAGTTGGCTGTCCGGAAGACGCCTGGGCGGCGCATGATAGCGCGTTCCAGACGGTATTTCCCCGGAAAAGTGCTGGCCATTAATGCTATCAGAATGGTCAGCAGCCCTTGCCCGGGAAGCACCAGCATCACAATGCCAGCAACCAGTAATAATATCGCCAGGACGTTTCGAATCAGCCAGAAACACCACGCCAGAGGGCCTCGATGGGTGTGGGGCTGATAGCTCTCGGTGAAATAATCCTCAGGCATGCGCAGTAATAGCCAGGGAATGGCGACACAGGAGGCCAGGGCCATGACAATACCGCTTACCGTGAGTGCCGGCAGCCAGGGTTCCAGTTGCTGGGCCAATGGCTTCAGCCAGACGGGTAACTCTGCGTTCAATGGGCCTCCGGTTTGCGGTGCTGTAGCAGAGAGAGTGTGCCGCGTACAATGCGGCTATGCCCAAGGATTTTCAATGCCGACGGCATGGCTTTTTATCTTCACAGACTCCTAGGAGAATGCGTTATGGCCCAGGCCGGACAACTTATACTGGCAGCCTTGATTGGGCTGTTGATTGGTGCAGCCCTGGGCCTGGTGCTTTGGCGATTCTGGCTGGCCCGCCGTGAGGCTCGGGAAACCCGCGCTCAGCAGGTGCACATTATCGAGAGTCTTGACGTGTTGTGCCGCGCTGTGGAGCAGAAACAGGTGGAGTTAAGCGAGGCCTCCATTCGTATCAGTGCCCTGTTGGATTGCCTGCCTGACAGCATCGAACCGAAAGTGGATCTGGCTGCCATCCATCAGTTTGCCGAAACCTGTCAACAATTTGATCGTGGTGAGCAGCGCCAGGAGCTGACCCCCCGGGCGCGATTCCAGCAGGATTCCCGTCGCTGGCAGCTGGAAGAGGATCAGGATGAGGTGGTGAACCAGGCGACTCGCCGCCTGGCAAAAGTGCTGCCAACCTGGCGGAGCGGCTTGAGAATCTAGAGGCCCTCTCAATCACTTTTTGCGTACTCAGCCTGGCCTGAAGGGAACAGTTGTTGTGCTTTGTCGCGAGGGGCGGGTGGCTGCCTTTCCTGGCGACAAAGGGCAGCCGATGAGGAGGGTTCAGGGGTTCGTAGCCAGATAACGGAACGACGTCAACTCAATGCGCCCCCGCACGAACAGATTTTCCTGATGGTCCATGCGGACCATGAAGTAATCCAGCTCCCGGGCCGCCCAGAACCGGGAGCGCTTGCCCCGCTCCGGGTAATCCCGCTCTATACTGGCGGCATCCCAGTCTCCGGCGGGAGTCTCCAGATTTTCCACACCCAGAGAGCGGTATTGATAGTTTGTCATGCCGTCTGGTTCTGCTACCGGATAACTGAACTCGGCGTCTCCCCTGGCCATGTTGCAGCGCGCCACCATGGCGACACTCAAGGCATCCAGCGCCTCATCGACCAGTGGATAGATCGCCTTGCTTCCCTGGGCTTCACGGTCTTGCCAGTCAAACACAATCTTCCCTTCGCGGCGTAGGCCGAAGCCGGCGCTGGCATGGCGATAGTGATAGGGGCGAGCGGTACAGTCATGCCAGCGGAAGGTGGCGATTTCTTCATGCTGAAACAGGCGATTTTCAATCCGGAAATGCAGTCGGTAGTCCTGCTCTTCCTGCGTGAGCCGGATGGTGGCATTGAGGCCCAGGGGGATGCCATTGACCACAACGCGGTACTCGGCTTCAGCAGGCTGGAGCGCTATCGGGAAGGGGGCAGGCTTATCGCCGGGTTGAGCAAACAATGACTGGGACGCCAAAAGCAGCAGGCCCGACAGCAGCCGTAAGGGCCGCAGGATTACAGTATGATTCGCCACTTTCCCAGTGTCCCCAGTTAAATGAGTATGGATGATAGCACGCTCCACATTGCGTTCGAGGCCTCACAACCCCTTCAGCAGTCCATTGAAGGCTTTATTGATGGCATGCTGGCTGAGCCCGGACGTTGTCACCTTGAAGAACTGGATGCTCTGGTTGTGCCTTTTGTCGATGAAGTGCTGTCTGTGTTCTTCAAGGGGCCGCTGCAAGCCGCCGAGGCAAAGGGGGCATCGGCAAGGTTGATTCTGGGTGCCATGAGAGTGATAAACCGGTCAGCGAACAGTCTGATTGGTCGCTTGATGAAAAATACCACGCTCGACGAGCAACTGGCTCTGGCTCGATATTTCCAGAATCTGCGCCGTTATCAAGGTGGCAAATTGTATGTGGCTTACCCCCTCAGACCGGCCATGGCAGAAAAGGCCTGCCTGGTGTTCCAGGCAGGGTTGCTTGGCGAAGAAGACATGGCCGGACTGCTGGATGTGATGCAAGCGATCAATGATGGCGCGATCACTCATTTCATGGACAACTCCGTAGCTTGTCTGACATTGGGGCGGGTAAACCGTGCATTAGTATCGGCTGCTCGTGTTACAATTTGTAAAGCAACGGCATCAGCCACTCACAAGGGGTTGCCGGGCATGGAGGCCAGCGCCAGGACGGCGGTGGTGCGTTATTTTGATCAGATGCTGATACGGTTCGATGATGGATAGCAGGGAAAACCGCGGTGCCAACCGCCGCAAGCTGGCACGAATCAATACCCAAATGCGGGTAGATATCTTTCGCCACCGTTTGATTGGCGGATGGCGCTTTGTGACCCGTGCCAAGGCCATGGACTACAACCGCTATGGAGTGGGTCTGACGTCACCGGTGAGTCTGTCACGGGGTGCCCGCCTCAAGCTGGACTTGTATGCGCCTGGCATGATTCTGCGTCAGGTATCGGCAGAAGTGGTCAGTTGTCATCGGGCGGGACAGGCATACCGGATTGGTTTACGCACCTATTCCAACTTGCGTGAGTTGGCTGGCGACGCGCGGCAGCATCAAATCCGTTATCTGGCAGGAATGGAAGAACAGCTTTCCCCGCAGGGGTAAGACTGATTGCGAATACAAAAAAGCCGCCCTGAGGCGGCTTTTTTGATAGTGGCTTGGCTCAGTCGCCTGAAGAAGGCGCTGCCGCTTTCTTCTTGGCGGGAGCCCGCTTGGCAGGTGCTTTCTTCTTGGCAGCTGCTTTCTTGGCGGGGGCCTTTTTGGCAGCTGCTTTCTTCTTGGCAGGAGCCTTGCGAGTAGCAGCCTTCTTGGCAGCTGCTTTCTTCTTCGCCGGTGCCTTTTTGGCAGCCGCTTTCTTGGGCGCTACACGGCGCTCAATTTCCTTGGCGCGTTTTTCCAGATCTTTCTCGTACTGACCGATAACCCGGGACAGGCTGTGGGCCTGCTTGGCGGTGGCCTTCAGAACCCGAACCTCGGTTTCCAGGATGCGCTTGCGGCCCTGGGAGGTTTCCACCTGTTTGCGGGCATCTTCTGCCGCCTTGCGGGCGCGCTCGATCTGTTTCTTGACGGTGGCGGTGGCACGGTCACGGTATTCCGCCTGCAGCTTTTCAACTTTGGCGAAGTACTCCCGCTGACGCTTCATTTCCTGGTTAAGGCGATCGCGCACCTTCTCCAGCTGTTTCTCAAGTTGACTGATCTGTTTCTCGCGTTCCTTGTCGAAGCGCTCAGCCAGCTTGCGAATCTGAGCCTGAAGTTCCTCGACAGTATCTTTCACCTTGCTAGCAGCCATGGATGACTCCCTTTCCCCTTCGGATTGTTCGTAGTGGCTTTGTGCTGGAGAGCAGCAATGCCCGGATTCAATAGTAACGTGCAACGCCGTTGCTGTAGCAACTTTATGCCACATCCTACGACTGAACAACCATTGATCAATTAAAGAACGCCGGGCGCGACTTATTAGCAGCGGTTTGATTGCGGCCCTCGGAGGAGGGCGCAGGCAAGTAACAGCGGTTGACGTGCACGAAGAGACAGACGAAACCGGTAGCGAAGCGATGCCTGCATCGCGAATCAGACCACGCTGCAACACAGGGATCACCTCCTGCTAAAGCACTGGCACACCTGGTGCTGCGTTGTGCTGTTGCGATTCAAAGTGGCGCGCAGGATACTGGGCGAAACTCACCTTCACCCGGGACATATCATGCCGGTTTCCTTTGATGGCAAGCTGGTTATCGCGATCAGCTCACGTGCCTTGTTCAATCTTGCAGACAGCCACAAGGTCTACCTGGAAGAGGGCCTGGAAGCGTTTCAGGATTACCAGACCCGTCATGAAGACGATGTGCTGGAGCCGGGGGATGCCTTCACGCTGGTGCAGAAGCTGCTGGCTATCAACGAACTGAAAGAGGGAAAGGGGCGGGTCGAAGTCATTCTGCTGTCGCGCAACAGCTCTGATACCGGCCTGCGGGTCTTCAACTCCATCGAGCATTACGGATTGCCGATCACCCGTGCGGCCTTTGCCGGCGGGCAAAGCCCCCACCGTTATGTGTCTGCGTTCGGCGCCCACCTGTTTCTGTCCACCGACCCGGATGACGTACAGCAGGTACTGGAAGCCGGCTATGCAGCTGCCACCATTCTTTCCGGCGGCCAGTGTCAGCGCCCGGATGGCATTTTGCGGATTGCCTTTGATGGCGACGCGGTGCTGTTTTCCGATGAGTCGGAACAGATTTTCCAGAGTGATGGCCTGGAGGCTTTCACCGAGAATGAAAAACGCTCCGCACGTCAGCCACTGGACGGCGGCCCGTTCAAGCCTTTCCTGGCAGCCTTGCATCAACTGCAGGACAGCTTTCCGGTGGAATCCTGCCCGATCCGAACGGCTCTGGTGACCGCCCGGGGCGCTCCTGCCCACGAACGGGTAGTGCGAACCCTGCGTGACTGGAATATCCGCCTGGACGAAAGTCTGTTTCTGGGAGGCTTGGCGAAAGGGGATTTCCTGCGGGCGTTCGGCGCCGATGTGTTCTTCGATGATCAACAGGGCCACTGCGAATCCGCCGCCCGACATGTGGCGGCCGGCCATGTCCCCCATGGTGTGGCCAATCGGCGAAAAAGTGGGGAAGCCTGAGATCGCGCATTAGCCCGAGGCTTTCTCAGATCCTGCCGGAACCGGCGAACCTGGTTGAGACAGTGCGACTGTTCGCCATGCAGGCATAGCTGCTACGTCTTTAGCAGGGACTTCCTTCAAAACACCGCATACTTGATCCCCAGCGCCAACAAAACCGTCACCAATACCGGGTGCATGATGTGGTTGGGTACCCGATGGCCCACATGCGTGCCGATGTAGATCGCCGGCAGGGACCCCATCAGCAGGGCAGCCAGCAGACTCAGGTCCACATGGCCAAGAGCCAGATGGCCCAGGCCGGCGATCAGGGTAAGGGGGACCGCATGGGCCAGATCAGTACCCACTACCCGAATCGGTGCCAGGGCAGGGTAGAGGATCAGCAATACGGCGGTACCGATGGCGCCGGCGCCCACCGAGGACAGAGTCACGAACACGCCCAGCAGAATTCCCATTGCCACAGTCCACACGCCGGCCCGGTGCTGAGCGGATCCCAGTAAGCCAGATGGGCGGTGGTTCACTATCGCCTGCAGACGATGCTTGAACAGTAGCACCAGGGCGGTGACGATCAGGGTTATACCCAGCGCCGTTGTCAGCAAGGGGGCATAGTCGTCGGCATCGGAAGCCAGCAACCAGAGCGCCGCCGCGGTGAGCAGGGCGGCAGGGATGCTACCGGCCGCCATGCGTTTCATAATGGTCCAGTCCACGTTGCGGCGACGGGCATGCATCACCATGCCGGAAGATTTGGTAACGGCGGCATAAAGCAGGTCGGTGCCGATGGCAACCTGAGGCGGGAAACCGAACAGGAGCAGGAGCGGAGTCATCAGCGAGCCGCCACCGACCCCGGTGAGGCCAACAGCAAAACCGACCAGCGCACCGGCGCTTATATAGAGAAGCAGCTCCGGTTGCAGTATCGGCATACAGTGGCTCCAGACAGGTTCTGTGGGAGAAGTACTTGACGGGGCTACTATAAAGACGGTTATCTATGCTTTGAACGAATAATTATTCATATTTTTATAACCAGGTTGAGTTGATATCCTGATTTGCCACAATGGATAGTGACTGAGTCTGGCGCCGTGTTCCGATTGCGGAGGCAAGGATGAAACTGCAGCAACTACGCTACATTTGGGAGGTGGCCCGCCATGATCTGAATGTGTCTGCCACCGCCGCGGCGCTTTTCACTTCCCAGCCGGGTATCAGCAAGCAGATCCGCATGCTGGAGGATGAGCTCGGCGTCGAGGTCTTTGCCCGTAGCGGCAAGCACCTGACCCATATCACTCCGGCAGGCCAGGCGATACTCAAGATTGCCGGCGAAATCCTCCAGCAGACCGAATCGATCCGCCGGGTCTCCCAGGAATACCGGGATGAATCCCGTGGCGAACTCAGCATTGCCACCACCCACACCCAGGCCCGCTATGCCTTGCCGCCTGTGATCCAGCAGTTCACCGGCCGTTTCCCGGATGTGTCCCTGCACATGCATCAGGGCACTCCCATGCAAATCTCCGAGCTGGCTGCCAACGGCAGTGTGGATTTTGCCATCGCCACGGAAGCCCTGGACCTGTTCACCGATCTGGTGATGATGCCCTGTTATCGCTGGAACCGGACAGTGGTGGTGCCGGAGGGACATCCACTGACCAAGGTGACGCCGCTGACTCTGGAAGCCCTGGCGGAGTACCCCATTGTCACCTACGTGTTCGGCTTTACCGGCCGCAGCAAGCTGGATGATGCCTTTGTCGACAAGGGTCTGGAGCCGAAAGTGGTGTTCACCGCCGCTGATGCGGATGTGATCAAAACTTATGTCCGCCTGGGCATGGGGGTGGGAATTATTGCTCACATGGCCGTGGATCCTGTGGAAGATAAGGGGCTGGTAGCGCTGGATGCCGGGCACTTGTTTGAATCCAGCACCACGCGTATCGGTTTCCGCAAGGGGACCTTCCTGCGCGGCTTCATGTATGACTTCCTGGAGGCCTTCGCGCCGCACCTGACGCGGGATCAGGTGGATGCCGCCATCAAGGCCCCCAACCGGGAGGAGCGCGAAGCCCTGTTCGAGGGCATCGAGCTACCCATTCGCTGACAGTCGCAAACCACTATGGTCGCGATGCTCGCATGGCGGTAAGCGGGCAAAGCCTGGCCTCTGGGCGGTGTGCGCATCACCCCGCAAGATCCACTTTCACACAATTGCATTACCCCAAATCCAGCCTCCCCGTTGCAAAGCCCCCGGGGCGCCGCTACATTGTGCGCGCCTTATTAACCCAAAGGGGAAAACCGTGGAATTGCTGTGCCTGGACCTGGAAGGGGTGTTGATCCCCGAAATCTGGATCAACTTTGCGGAAAAGACCGGTATCGACGAGCTGCGTGCCACTACCCGGGACATTCCGGACTATGACGAGCTGATGCGGATGCGCCTGCGCATTCTGGATGAGCATGGCTATGGCCTGCCGGACATCCAGGAAGTCATCGATACCCTGGACCCCATGGAGGGCGCCAAAGAGTTTGTCGAGTGGGCTCGTGAGAACTTCCAACTGATCATCCTTTCCGACACCTTCTACGAGTTTGCCAGGCCGCTGATGAAGAAGCTGGGTTGGCCGACCCTGTTTTGCCATCGCCTGGAAGTGGACGAAAACGGCAGGATCACCGACTACAAGCTGCGCCAGAAAGATCCCAAGCGGGCATCCATCAAGGCATTCCATTCCCTGAACTACCACTGCATCGCGGCAGGTGATTCCTACAACGACACCACCATGCTGTCAGAAGCGGAACAAGGCATCCTGTTCCACGCCCCGGACAATGTGATTGCCGAATTCCCCCAGTTCCCCGCCGTGCACAGCTACGAGGACCTGAAAAAGGAAATCGTCAAAGCGAGCCCGCGCGATATCCCGCTTTAAGGCAGGCAACACGCTTCGTGCACCAGCGTGAAGCGTGCATAGCATGAGCTGGAAACGAAAAAGCCGCGCCCAGAATCCGGGTGCGGCTTTTTATAGAAGGGCTCGGCTTTAGAGTGTTGCATGAGGCGTACTGCTGCTAGCGCTGATTAGAGAAACCGTTCTTCCAGCGCTCCCATCAGCTTGGAAACTTTAAAGCAGCTCTCCTCATATTCCGCCTCCGGCACAGAGTCGAACACGATTCCGCCCCCGCCATGACAATAGAGCCTGTCGCCTTCGGTTTGCAGTGTGCGAATAAGAATGTTGCTGTCCAGATTTCCCCGGTTGTCCATCCAGAAGAAGCTTCCGCAGTAGGCGCCACGGGGCGCAGGCTCCAGCTCGGCAATAATCTCCATGGCCCGCTTCTTCGGAGCACCGGTGATAGAGCCGCCGGGAAATGCGCCGAGCAGAGCATCCAGCGGGGATAGATCCCGGCGCAGGGTGCCAGTCACTGTGCTGACCAGATGTTGCACGTTGCTGAATCGCCGTAACTCGAAAAGCGGATCTGCCTGAATGCTGCCGGGCTCACAGCAGGCCCCCAGATCATTGCGTAGCAGGTCCACGATCATCAGGTTTTCGGCGCGATCCTTGGGGTTGGAGAGCAGCTCATCGCCAAAAGCCTGATCTTCTTCAGGAGTATTGCCACGCGGGCGCGAGCCCTTGATCGGCTCGGACATCACCTGTCGGTTACGGATAGACAGAAAACGCTCCGGCGAGACCCCGAATATCTGACTGTCTCCGGCATCAAAGTAGCAACTGTGCGGGGCAGGGTGTGCCTCCTGTAGCGCTAGCCAGGCCGTAAGGGGATCGCCGTGGAAGAGGGCACTGAAACGCTGGGCCAGATTGACCTGGTAACAGTCGCCGGCAGCCAGATAATCCTTGATCCGCGCCAGGCTGCGAAGATAATTCTCCCGACTTTGTTCTGCCTTAAATTCCCCTTTGAGGGAAAAGGATGTCGTTGCCTGGCGGCTCTTCAGGCTGCGGACGGGCTCGGGGCCGTTCTTGTAGAGGTGAATAATGGCAGGCATGACGGAACGGCTTTGGTCACCGCTACCGCGCAAGGGGGAAGGGGCAATTGCCCCCCTTAACCATGCTCCTGCCTCATAGGGTAGTACCCCGGCAGCAAAGGCGTAGCCTCCCTCCAGGGCCTTTTCCGCTTCCCGAACACAAGTGACAAGCTCCGCCTGGCTGTTGGCAGATAGCGTTAGCGCGGGCCGGCTTAGTGCGACCAGTCCATTTGTATTATTGAAGAGACAGCTCGGTGACATCATGGGCAACCAGGTTCAGGAGCAGCTAGTCTACCTGTCGAGATGAAACTTGCCCAACTCTGTTACTGCGCGTAACAGATAGACTTTAATCGGCATACTGTTTACATCTGTGTTCGATTGACACGAGCGTGCACATGAGTATAAAAACTAATAAAAACAATGGCCTATGCAATTTTGGTGGCGCCTCTGAGTTTTGTAACGGATGCATTTGTTTTTGTAACCATTGTGTTAACTTAGATGCGTGCCGATCAAACGTGGCACCCGAACGATTACAACAAAACGTTGTGCACACGAGGAGATAACAATGACATTTAAGAAGCTTGCTCTGGCGGCCGCCGTTGCAGCCCTTCCGGCTACCGGTTTTTCCATGGAAGCCATGGAAGATAGCGCTCTGTCCGGTGTGACTGGTCAGGATGGTATTTCCATCTCTCTGGCATCTGATGTTACTGCTGGGCTGAAAGTTCACGATAAGGATGGTTTCACCGGGAATGGTGTTGCTACTGCCGACTCTGGTGCCCTGGTAATCAGCGGTTTTGCCATCACTCGCGCTAACACCACTGACAGCATTGATATTGATATCGATACGAATGGTGGTACTTCACCGACCCTGAACATTGGTGTGAGCCTGCCAACTGGCCTTACTGTTGCTCTGGGGTCTGTGGGTGTTGCGGATTCCGGTCGTACTGTGAACACTACTACTGGCGTTGCTGGTGGCACTTGGTCCTCTACTGGTACTGTTGCCAGTGTTCTGAACCTTGGCTCCATGACTCTGGGCGCAACCACCCTGAATATCCAGCTGGGTAACGAGCCGCAAGGCAACATGATTGCCCTGAACACCACCATTTCCGGTGGCATCAGCCTGACTGGCTTCTCCGTGAGCGATGCAAACAGTGGTGGCAGCTTGATCACTGATCTGCAGGTTGTTGACAACGCTGGTACGGATCTGACGCTGAACACCGGGATCAACATTGAGGCTGATGGCTTGCACATTGGTCTCGCTGGTTTGGGTGGGGCTACCGGCATGGATGTCCGCATGACTGACCTTAAGCTGGGTACGGCTGCTTCCGGTTCTATTGGCGATGTTGAACTGATCGGCCTTGATCTGACTGGCGACCTGGTAATTGCTGGCAAATAAAGTTTACTGGTCACTTTGAAACAAGAAACCCGGCTCAGGCCGGGTTTTCTTGTTCTATGGTATCGGTTTTTTTGGCAAAATTCGTATTGTTGAATGTTTATTCCAATTTTGCTTTTCAGGTGAATCTTGAGCATTGACACTATAACCAAAAAAGCCCTGCATGCCATGCAGGTTGGCAATTACCGTAAAGCCATGAAATGGGTTGTTGAGGCCCAAAAAATAGCGAATCCATTGCCGGTGGCACTTTATGAAGTGTCTGCGCAGGCTAGTTTGGCTCTCGGGGATCTGAGCACGGCAACGAACAGCATCAAAGGCGCAATTAATGTCGGTGGGGCAACGCTGCAACGGGTCATGTTCTATGGCGATTTACTGCTGCGTTCGGGGCAACTACAAGTTGCCGCCGATGTGTTCCAGCAAGTGATCCGGGAACAGGATGCGTACCCGCTGGCCTGGAAAGGGCTTGCTCATTGCCTTTTTCAAGCTGGAGATTGGGGGCGTGCACAGGCGGCCTATGCAGCAGTGCTAGAGAGGGACCCAAACGATATTGAGGCCAAGACTTTCATTGCGAATTGTATTCTGAAAACCGATGCTGCTGCCAAGGCTGGCGTATTACTCGAAGAGGTCGTTAGGGATAACCCCGATTATCCTCAGGCAGGGGTCTGGTATGGTGAGGCTCTGCGCCGAAGTGGCAGGGTTGAAGATGCCATCCCTTTATTTCAGCAATGGAGCTCCAATGAGGAGGTGGGCGAGTTAGCCAAACGTTTATTATTAGCCTCCTGGATATCGATTGAAGATTACAGCGAAGTGGAGAGTGTCCTTGAGCCTTTGCTGGAACGTTACCCTCATGATCCGGAGCTGTTGACGCTGCATGCCCGTTGGTTGGCCGTGGAGGGGCGTCGCGAAGAGGCTATTGGCACGCTTAAAAGTATTCTGGAAAGAGAGCCAAATTATTTCACTGCATGGTCACCTTTGCTTGATGCAATAAAAGAGCCGCTTGATGCCGCATTTGAAAAACGACTGTTTTCCGCTTGTGAGCAAGCAGAAAAAACAGCAGATAAGCGTGATACTGCGGGTATGTATTTTGCGGCCGCTCGTCAATATCAATTGGCAGGGGATCTGCAAAAAGAAATGCATGCGCTGGAGAAAGGCAACGCGACCATGGCGGAATTGGCGCCAATGGACTCCACTCGCCATGCTGCTAATGTAAAGCGAGTTAGGGAAGCCTACCCTGCTAAAAAGATAGCAGAAGTTGGGGTTGCGCATAATGAGGACTCTTCAGGTTTCTCTCCCGTTTTTATTCTTTCTCTGCCCCGTTCTGGGAGTACTTTGTTGGAGCAGGCTCTTTCTCGCCACACGATGGCTGCCGGCGCGGGGGAGGCGAACTTTGCCAGTGATGCCTGGAGGCAGTTGACTGGAAGCTGGAGCCTGACAGATTGCCCTGAGAATCATGAGTCGATCTCAACTGAACAGTTGGAGCAATTCAGGGTAGCCTATCTGCAGGCTGTATCTCGCTCCGGGATAGATCCAAATAAAGTGATGATCCATAAAGGGATAAATAATCACAAAATTGCCGGTTTACTGGCTGCTGCTTTTCCCAAAGCCAGGTTTATCGAACTAAATCGTGCGCCGCTGGATGTGGCTTATGGCTGTTATAAGCAAAATTTTGAGTTCCAACACTTCAGTTTTACGGTTGGTGGCATAGCATCCGAAATTTCATTGTATCGTGACGATATGAATTGGTGGCATCAGGTGCTTTCCGGCAGGCTTAATGTGACAACTTATGAAAGGTTGGTTGAGAATTTTGAAGAGGAGTTGCGGCGGTTGCTGGTATGGCTCGAGCTACCTTGGGATGATGCCTGTCTTGACTTTGGCAGGGTCAGCAGAGTGGGTACTGCCAGTATGAATCAGGTCAGAGAAGGGGTTTTTACAACTGCAGTTGGGAAGTACGATAAATACGGTGAGTTGTTCAGTCCATTTGTGAAAGCCTTGGAGCAAAAGGGGGTGAATGTACGGTCCTCTCTTGAGTTAGGTCTGCATCCCTGATTCTGCTTGGGTTTGTTCATGGGAATGCCGTATTTCTGTTGATCCCGGTGCCTCCTGTCAGAATAGGTGGTTGCCTGCCC
>Ga0208836_100009_pt1 | contig 80318 bp, 72 predicted proteins | sample DeeseametaMP0627_FD_184206 | JGI IMG/M metagenome (GOLD analysis project Ga0208836, IMG submission 184206) | Marine microbial communities from the Deep Atlantic Ocean - MP0627 (SPAdes) | ecosystem: Environmental > Aquatic > Marine > Oceanic | place: South Atlantic Ocean | collected 2011-01-26 | reverse complement strand
GGGCGAGCTGGAAAAAGCTTTCGACGAAGACGAGATCGTAAAAGGTATGATTTCCGGCAAGGTGAAGGGTGGCTTCACTGTCGATATCGGCCCGATCCGTGCGTTCCTGCCGGGCTCCTTGGTAGACATCCGTCCGGTACGCGATGTGGCGCACCTGGAAGGCAAAGAGCTGGATTTCAAGGTCATCAAGCTGGATCCCAAGCGCAACAACGTGGTGGTTTCCCGTCGTGCCGTGATGGAAGCCGAGCACAGCGCCGAGCGTGAGCAGCTGCTGGAAACCCTCCAGGAAGGCATGGAAGTCAAGGGTATCGTGAAGAACCTGACCGACTACGGTGCGTTCGTGGACCTGGGTGGCATCGACGGCCTGCTGCACATCACCGACATGGCCTGGAAGCGCATCAAGCATCCGAGCGAGATCGTGGAAGTTGGCCAGGAAATCGACGTCAAGGTACTCAAGTTCGACCGCGAGAAGATGCGTGTCTCCCTGGGTCTGAAGCAGCTGGGCGAAGATCCGTGGCACGATATCGTGGGCAAGTACCCGGAAGGCACCCGCGTGAAGGCGAAGGTGACCAACCTGACCGATTACGGCTGCTTCGCCGAAATCGAAGAGGGTGTAGAGGGTCTGGTTCACGTATCCGAAATGGATTGGACCAACAAGAACATCCACCCGTCCAAGGTTGTAGAGATCGGCGACGAAGTGGAAGTGATGATCCTGGACATCGATCAGGACCGTCGTCGTATTTCCCTGGGTATCAAGCAGTGTCAGTCCAACCCGTGGGATGCTTTCGAGCAGAAATACCAGAAAGGCGAGCGCATTTCCGGCAAGATCAAGTCCATCACTGACTTCGGTATCTTCATCGGTCTGGAAGGCGGCATCGACGGTCTGGTGCACCTGTCCGACATTTCCTGGGAAGAGCAGGGCGAAGATGCCGTGCGTAACTTCAACAAGGGTGACGAGCTGGAAACCGTGGTTCTGTCCATCGACGCAGAGCGCGAAAGAATTTCCTTGGGTATCAAGCAGTTGACAGACGATCCGTTTGCTCAGTATGTTGCTGCTAATGACAAGGGCGCAATCGTCAAGGGCGTGATCAAATCGGTAGACGCGAAAGCAGCCACCGTTGAGCTTGCCGAGAACGTGGAAGGTACCCTGCGTGCCAGCGAAATCAGCCGCGACCGCGTTAACGATGCGACCGAAGTGCTTAACGTCGGTGACGAAGTGGAAGCGAAAATCACCAACGTTGATCGCAAGAACCGTGTTCTGAGCTTGTCCATCAAAGCGAAGGACCAGGCCGACGAGCGTGAAGCCATTGACGGACTGTCTGAACAGCAGGACGCCAATGCGCCGAAGACCATCGGTGACCTGATCAAGAAGCAGATGGAAAGCAGCAACGAGTCATAATACGGCTCCTCCCGGGGACCGGCATCGTGCCGGTCCCACTGGGCTGGGAGCCCAGGGAGCAGGCTGTAATGGCGTTAACCAAGTCGGAATTGATTGAGCGGATTGCCGATCGGCAAAACCAGTTGTCGCCCAAGGATGTGGAGCTGGCAGTCAAAACGCTTATCGAACAGATGGCCGATTCTCTGGCCGGCGGAGGTCGTATCGAAATACGCGGCTTCGGCAGTTTTTCCCTCCATTTTCGTGCGCCCCGCGTGGGACGCAATCCCAAGACCGGTGCCAGCGTCGAGCTGCACGGCAAATACGTTCCCCACTTCAAACCCGGCAAAGAGCTGCGTGAGCGCGTTAACGATTCACTGCATGAAGACAGTGGTGAAGGTGTTGATAATGGCGCCAGCGGCAATCAGGCTGCGGTTAACTAAACCCCGTTATCGCCTGGCAGCGTCCTGGCCAGTAAAGAGGGAACCTTTCGATGCGAAACCTGTACCGGATTCTGGTAATTCTGGCCGTTGTGGCCGTTTTTCTTTTTGCCTTTCTGTTTGTCACCAGCAATCGTGACCTGGTGATGCTGGATATGCTGTTCTACCAGTGGCACTGGGAAGTCTCGCTGGGTGTGCTGGTGATCGGTGTACTGGCTATTGGTCTTTTCCTGGGACTGCTGGCCGGTATCGGCCTGCGTGGCCTCAAGAGCCTGTTTTCATGAGTGAATCCTTTTGGCTGTTGCCACTGTTCTTTGTTGCCATTGCGGCCGGTTTTTTTCTCGGCAAGCGTGAAAGCAAGCGCCGCCAACGTCGGCGCATGGCGTCCCTGTCCAAGGATTATGTGGCCGGCATCAACTTCTTTCTTAATGAAGAACCCGACAAGGGGATTGAGGCGCTGCTCAAGGGCCTGGATGTGAGTGAGGAGGGCCTGGATACCCACCTGGCCCTGGGCAAGCTGTTCCGCAAACGGGGCGAGTTCGACCGGGCGGCCCAGCTCCATACCCACCTGCTGGAACATGGCGACTATGGCCGCCCGGTCCAGGAAGAAATTCAGCTGGAGCTGGCCCAGGATTATCTGGCCAGTGGCATCTTCGATCTGGCCGAGCAGGTACTGCTGGAAATGCTGGATCAGGATTGCCAGGCCAAGGATGAAGTCTGTCAGCAGCTGATGGGCCTGTACGAGCAGGAGCGGGACTGGGTCAATGCCATCAGCATGGGTGAACGGCTGATCAAAAGCCGCCCGGCGTTGGGGCCGGTACTGGCCCAGTATTGCTGTGAGCAGGCGGATAATCTGCGCCGTGAGGGCGATATCAATCCAGCCCGTCGCATGTTGCGCCGGGCCCTGTCGTTCGATGATCAGTGCGTACGAGCCAGCATTGCAGAAGGCGAGCTGGAAATGGGCGAGCAGAATTGGGATGCCGCCATCCAGGGGCTGCAGCGCATCTGGGTCCAGGACAGTGACTTCTTCGATGAAGTGCTCGACAAGCTGCGCACCTGTTACCAGCAGCAGGAGAAAGACGAAGAATTTATTCAGATGCTGGCGGACTACAGTGCCGAGAAACCCAGCACCAGCCGCATCCTGCTGCTTTCTGAAGCGCTCAAGGAGCGTTACGGCGACAAGGAAGCGGCGGATTTCATTGCTGAATACATGAAAGCGAATCCTTCTGTGCGTGGCCTCAACCGGATCATCGACATGAGCCTGGCCGGCAGTGCAGAAGGGGAGGCCCGTGAGCACCTGGGAGTGCTCAAGCAACTGTCCGAGCAATTGCTCAACGACAAGAGTCTCTACAAATGCCGTCGCTGTGGTTTCGAAACCCCCTTGATGCAATGGCGCTGCCCAAGCTGCAAGCGCTGGGGGTCCATCAAGCCGGTGGTGAAGGAAGTCTGAACCGCCCCGTAGGAGCGTCGCTTGCGGCGCGATAGACACCGTTTCGAGTTCCGAGTTTCGAGAAGCGAAAACCTTCGCAAGCCACCCTGTGTTTTGCCTTTCGAAACTCGCTTCTCGTCACTCGCAGCTGATTTGATCGCGCCGCCAGCGACGTTATTCGCTGCGCTCACCCCTCGGGGCTGCCCTTTGGGCGTTGCTCCGCTGCGCTACGCTGCTACGGAGAGGCTTGCTGGTTGAACAGCTATCCCGCAACTCATACCATAGCGCCACCAATCCCCGAGGACGCTCCCATGCCCATCTCCAGCCCTGTCATTGTCGCCCTGGACTACCCCGATGCCGCCCGGGCGCTTGCCATGGCTGATCAGCTGGATCCGGCCAAGGTACGCGTCAAGGTGGGCAAGGAAATCTTTACCCGCAGTGGCCCGGCCATTGTGGAGGGATTGCACAGCAAAGGGTTCGAGGTGTTTCTCGACCTGAAATTCCATGACATCCCCAATACCGTGGCCGGTGCCGTGGCGGCAGCGGCCGATCTGGGCGTGTGGATGGTCAATGTTCATGCCAGCGGCGGCCAGCGGATGATGGAAGCCGCCGCCAATGCCATCGCCAACCACGCCAGCCGCCCCCACCTGATTGCGGTGACCGTGCTGACCAGCATGGAAGGGGCCGATCTGGAGCAAATCGGCGTGATGGACGAGCCCAACGTGCAGGTGCAGCGCTTGGCCGAGCTGGCCAAACGTTCTGGCATGGACGGGGTGGTGTGCTCTGCCCGGGAAGCTGCCATGCTCAAGGATGCCTGTGGCCGCCAATTCGAGCTCGTTACCCCGGGTATCCGGCCTGCAGGCGCCGACGCTGGCGACCAGCGCCGCGTGTTGACCCCGCTACAGGCCCGGGATGCGGGTGTGGACTATATGGTAATCGGTCGACCGATTACCCAGGCTGCCAAGCCTACAGCGGTCGTGGACGAGATATTACAGAGCCTTGCCTGAGCCGCTTACGTCATCCGTCACCTCCGGCTGATAACTTCCCTGCCACGGACTTTCTATGGTGTGGACTCCAATAAATAAAAACGGAGATCCCCATGAAAACTTGGAAAGCGATTGTGGTGTCCCTGCTGCTGGCGCTGAGCCTGCCGGCTCTGGCCGTGGAAGTCGAAGCAGTCAAGGAGGCAGCCAACACCGAAACGGAAAACCGCATCAACCTGAATACCGCGGATGTGAACCAGCTCCAGGAGCTCAAGGGCGTAGGCCCGAAAACCGCGGAAGCCATCGTGCAGTGGCGTGACAGTCAGGGGCCTTTCACCAGCGTAGATCAACTCCTTGCCATCAAGGGGATTGGTGAAAAGACCCTGGCAAAAATGCGGGACAACCTGGTGGTGCAGTAAGCCTTCACCGGTCCCGTTGGAGCTTTGCTCGCAAAGCGAAGAGGTAGCAGATACGTTCGCCTTGTGAACAAGGCTCCAACGGGGTTGGTCAGTTTAGTGGAAGGGCCGGGTTTGAAATCGCGCCCACAAAAAAGGCTTCCATCGGGAAGCCTTTTTGCGTGTTGTTTCTGGTGTCAGTGTTTCATTCTTCCGTATGACTTTCCTCTTCTTCCGCCTGGCTGAGATCATCAACCCGGTCCGGTTCGTGTGACGGGGTGTCCTGAACCGGAGTGTCGCCCTCATGCTGGCGCTGTTCCTCTTTTTCCTGGGTGGCTTTCTCTGCCTTGGCTTCCACTTCCTCGGTGGTTTTTTCCTCGCCGATGCGGAAGGCCGCAAAGCCGGCGTGGACGACCTGATTCACTGCCATTCCCAGAATACGACCGTTGTAAGGGGCGATAATGGCGCTGCCGGTATTGCTAATCGGGTCGGTGACGGTGCCCAGTACCTGGCCTTTTTTCACCTTCTGATTCAGTTCTACCTCGGCAAGCAGAATGCCGCCCTGGGTAGCACGAATCCACTCCGACTCATAGAACACCGGTTGCGGGGCGCTCCAGAAACGGCTGGCCTTCCGCATGCCCAGGTTTTCCAGCAGGGTATCGATCGCCTGCACCCCATAGCTCACGGCTTCGGTTTCCAGCCGGTTGGGACCACCGGCTTCCATGGTGACCGCCACAATATCCTTTTTCACGGCCGCGTCGCGAAGCATGCCGGTGACACCGGGGCTATGCAGCACGGTCATGCCGCCAAAGTGCTTGGCAAAGGCCACCACGTCCGGGTTGTCCAGATCCGCCCGGAGCTGGGGCAGGTTGACCCGTTTCTGGGAACCGGTGTGCAGGTCCACCAGATAATCGCAGTGGCGAACAATATTGCTGAACAAGGAGTGGGCCACGCGACTGGCGGCACTGCCTTTCTTGTTGCCCGGGAAGTAGCGGTTCAGATCCCGGCGGTCGCTCAGATACCGGGAACCATTGCGAAAGCCGTCCAGGTTGACGATGGGCACACCGATCACCGTGCCGGCGAGCTGGTCCGGCTCCAGTTCGTACATGAGCCGGCGCACCATCTCGATACCGTTCAGTTCATCACCATGGATGGCCGCGGTCAGACACAACCGTGGTCCGACTTTGTCACCATGGGCCACCAGCACCGGTACCGGGGTGGCAATCGACGCAAAGGACTGATCCGGGGTCCAGTGCAGGGTGGCAAAGCTTCCCGGCGCCACCTGTTCTCCGAGCAGGGACAAGGGCTGGGGAGAGGGGGCCTCCGCCGGCGGGTCCGAGGCGTCCGCCATGGGATTGTCGGTTTTGTTCGTATCCGCGCTGCTAGTGGCCAGGCCATCGCTTTCCTGTTGGCGTTCCACTGCGCGCTCTTCGTCTTCCACTTCATTGGCCCAGCCTGGCGTTGTCGCCAGACCGGAAAGGGTCAGGATTGCCGTGATAGCCAGCGAAGACCACGTTTTATACACAAAAGCTCCTTGATTCAGCCAAGCTGATCCAGCTCGTCCCAGCGAGCGAAGGTGGTTTCCAGTTCCGCCTGCAGCTCGGTTTGTTGCTGTTGTGCGGCACTGATCTCAGCCGGGTCACCCTTGAAGAAGGCCGGGTCCGACATGCGCGCCTGTACCGCCTCCAGTGCCGCTTCCAGTTGTTCAATACGCTCCGGCAATTGCTCCAGCTCACGCTGATCCTTGTAGGACAGCTTTTTGCGTTTCGGTGCTGCCGGAGCCGGTTCAAGTACCGGCTTGGCGGATTTGACGGTTTTTCCCTTCACAGGTTCCGGGCGCTGGCGCAACCAGTCCTGATAACCGCCCACATAACTGTTGAGCTCGCCGTTTTCGAACACCAGGGTGGACGTCACCACATTGTCGATGAACTCCCGGTCGTGGCTGACCAGCAGCAGGGTGCCCTGGTAGTTCATCAATTGTTCTTCCAGCAGCTCCAGGGTTTCTGCGTCCAGGTCATTGGTGGGCTCATCCAGGACCAGCAGGTTGAAGGGATTGGTGAACAGCTTGGCCAGCAGCAGGCGATTGCGCTCCCCGCCGGACAGGGATTTCACCGGCTGGCGCACCCGGCTCGGGTCGAACAGGAAATCCTGCAGGTAGCCGATCACATGCTTGTTCTGGCCATTGATGGTGACCACATCGGAGCCTTCGGCCACGTTGTCGATCACGCTCTTTTCCTCGTTGAGGGTATCTCGCAACTGATCGAAATAGGCCACCTGTAGCTGGGTGCCCAGCTTCACGGTGCCGCTATCCGGGGCCAGTCGGCCCAGTAGCAGACGGATCAGGGTGGACTTGCCACAGCCGTTAGGGCCGAGAATACCCACGCGGTCCCCGCGCAGCAGGTTCACGGAGAAATCCCGCACGATGGTCTTGCCGTCCACGCTGTAATTCAGGTGCTCGGCTTCCACCACCACCTTGCCGGAATTGTCGCCGCTCTGGATGGTCAGGCTGGCGGTGCCGGTGCGGTTGCGGCGCTGGGCGAATTCATCGCGCATGGCCTTGAGGGCACGTACCCGGCCTTCGTTACGGGTACGGCGTGCCTTGATGCCCTGGCGAATCCACTTCTCTTCCTGGCTGAGTTTCTTGTCGAATTCGGCGTTGGCCCGTTCTTCCGCTTCCAGTGCTGCCTGCTTGCCACTCAGGTACTTCTCATAGCTGCCCGGCCAGCTGGTCAGCTTGCCCCGATCCAGCTCGATGATGCGGGTGGCCAGGGAGCGGATAAAGGCCCGGTCGTGGGAGATAAACACCAGGGTAGCGCCGTAGCTCTTCAGAAACTCTTCCAGCCATTGGATGGAATCCATGTCCAGGTGGTTGGTGGGCTCGTCCAGCAGCAGGATGTCGGGCTCCTGCACCAGTGCCCGGGCCAGCAGCACCCGCCGCTTCATGCCCCCGGACAGGCCGGCAAAGGGCTGGTCGCCGTCCAGCTTCAGCTTGGACAGCACCGTGTCCACCCGCTGGGACAGCTGCCAGGCGCCACAGGCCTCGATCTCGCTGCTCAGCTGCTCGAAACGGGCCAGGATCTTGTCATCACCATCGCCGAGATGGTGGACCAGTTCCGCGTGCTCGCTGAGCAGGGCCCCATGTTCGCCCAGCCCCTCGGCTACCATGAAATGGACGCTGTGGTCCTGATCGTCCGGGACTTCCTGCTCCAGACGCGCCACGGTCAGCCCCTGGGTCTTCTCGATCTGGCCATCATCCGCATGGATCTCCTCGGCAATCACCTTCATCAAAGTGGACTTGCCGGCTCCGTTACGACCAATCAGACAAAGCCGCTCCCCCGGGTCGATGGACAGGGTGACGTGATCCAGCAGCGGCTGCTGCCCATAACTGAGCTGAATGTCGCGGAGGGTAATCAGAGGCATACTGTGTGAATAACCAAAGTTTTGAATAATGGGTTGCCGGTGTGACAATATTCACCGGCTCTGGAATGAGTTGAAAGTGTAAAGTTGAAAGTTCAAAAGCGCGGGAGGGGAGGCTGCTTTGCTGGCAAATGCCGTGCCCGCGTTTGGCTGCCTGTAATCGCGTCCGCCCCGTTTTCCGGATGGCGGCCAGGCTTGCCCGCGTTTCAACTTTGAACTTTCAACTCTTATGTCAACTGAACGCGCAGTGTAGCAGCTTGTTACGGGCCTGTAGTGGTGTCTGAAGGGATCATCGGGCAGCCTGACCCTCAAAGGAGAACAATGCATGACAGACTTTTTGCGGGAACGCTACGAAGAGGTGGATCTGACCCCGGGGCAGGGCAAGATCACCGCGACCCTTTCCATCGGGTTGGGGATTCTGGCGCTCATGGGCAGCTTCTGTTTTCTCTATCCGGAGTTGTTGACCACCCCGGAGTTCCGTGCCTTCTATAACGCGGAGGTGCTGCGCATTGCCCTGTTTATCGGCATCGGTATCGGCTTTGTCTGTGGCTTCTTCAGCGTTTTCCGTCACCAGGAGAAGCGCTACGGTATCATCGGCATGGTGCTGGCCTGCATGGCCGCGCTGATCGGTTCCGGGCGCCTGGATGTGCCCCCGGTGGATGGCCGCAGTCTTTACGCCGGGCTGGACTATTTCATCCTCACCCTGCTGGTGCTGGCCCTGGTGTTTATCCCGCTGGAGCGAGCCTTCCCCAAAGACCCGGACCAGAAAACCCTGCGCGGCGGCTGGGTCACGGACATCAAGTATTTCCTGTTCAGCCATGTGGGCCTGCAGCTGATCAGCTTCTTCACCATCATTCCCATCCAGGTGGTGCTTCACGACAAGGTGGATATCGGCTTCCAGCAGGCCATCGCCAGTCAGCCCCTGTGGCTGCAGTTCATCCAGATTCTGATCGTTATTGACCTGGGCAGCTACTGGATTCACCGGGCCTTCCACGAAGTGCCGTGGCTGTGGAAATTCCATGCGGTGCATCACTCCACCACCCAGATGGACTGGTTGGCCTCCTCGCGCCTGCATGTGGTGGAAATCATCGCCAACCGCTTTGTCGGCTACCTGCCCATCTTCATCCTCGGCTTCTCGCCGTCAGCGGTGTATGCCTACCTGGTGTTCGTGTCCTTCCATGCCATCTTTATCCACGCCAATGTGCGCTTCCGGTTTCCGGGCATCCGCTGGCTCATCACCACCCCGGAATTCCATCACTGGCATCACTCCTCGGAAGACGAGGCTGTGGACAAAAATTACGCCGCCTTTCTGCCCATCTACGATAAACTGTTTGGCACCCTGATCATGCCCAACCGCCTGGCTGCCGAATACGGCACCCGGGCCAGCACCCGGGTGCCGGAAGGCGTGGTCGACCAGTTTCTGTTCCCGTTCCGTCGGGATCACCGCCAGGAATAACATTGTATCGTTGGAGCCATGCTTGCATGGCGAACTCCAGCTTCGGGTTCGCCATGCAAGCATGGCTCCTACAGGATATCGTTAACGAATATGCCAACCGGAACGCTGTAAATGGATGACCTGATCGACCTGCTGCGCGAACGCCACCAGGGCTCTCTGGTAGCCCTGGAACTGCCGGACGAAGACCGGCTGGTGGAAATCGAGGAGCAACTGCTGATTCCGCTGCCGGGGGAGTACAAGGAATTCCTGCTCACCACCGGCGACATTCTTTGCGGCAGCCTGGAACCGGCCACCGTCACCGACGAGTATGCCCACAACTTTCTCCCGGAACTGGCCGCCCAGGCCTGGGACCAGGGCATGCCCCGTTCGCTGATCCCCGTATGCCAGGCTGCAGAGGGCCTCTACGCCATCGCCCAGGACGGCCAGATCGTCTTCTGGGTACCGGGCGAGGGCGTCAACGAGGACGAGGAATGGAGCTCTATCTGGCAGTGGGCGCGTGAGGTTTGGTTAGAGAGTTAATTCATCGTTAATAATGAATAGCTAACTAAAACTCCAAACCCCAAACCCGCCTCACGAAGCCGCTGTAGGAGCTCCTCTCGAGGTGCGAATCCGAGCCCAAGCGAGGAAACGGCGTTGGCCGTGCCCTCCCGGTTCCTCGAAATGAATACTCCGCCCTCTGTAGGGGGGCTTCTCTGCAATGAAGGGTCTTGCTTCGCAAGGTTCGCACCTCAAGAGGTGCTCCTACATCGTGGGCCACCGTTTCTCCTACACCCCCGCCAAATCCAGCTCATTATTGATTAACACCACACACTGGGACGCAAACAGCATGGTTGGCCCCAGGCTGATCTTCTCCGTTCCCAGCCGCTTCAAGCTGTTAAAACTCTTCTTCGGCATGGGGATGTGATCGGTAAGCAGGAAGCAGGGCTTTTCCGCAAAGGCCAGCTCCCGAATACTCTCGCCCTTGGGGTCCATCATGTACAACTGATGCCCGTCCTCGGCCAGCGCCTTCACCAGCTTCTCAAAGCTCAGTGTGCGCACGGTAATGCCGCTTTCCACCGCCTTCATCTGCTCCTTGCCCATGCCGGCAGAGGCATCCAGTGCCCGTGTCACCTTGGCCAGCAGCGCCTGCTCATGAAAGCCACCAATATCGCGCATTTCTGCCGCCACAAAGGTAATAGTGCGGGAGTAATCCTGGGTGCTTTCCAGCACCAAGTGCACCACCACATCCGGCCGGTGCGACTGTGCCACGAAGATCGCATTCATCAGGGTATGGGCGAGGATCTCGCTATGGGCATCGCCACCCACATTATCCATCAGGGTCTGGCTGTTGGTGGACGCGGCGCGGGCACGGAGGACGAAAGTACGCATAGGACTCCTGATTAAGATGACGCAGCCGACGATTGTAACCCCCTCGTTGGCGCTTTGCTCGCAAAGCGAGGGCCTATGACACGCTATAGGTGGCCAGGGAAGGCGATCAGTGATTTGCCGTGCCGCCTGTACCCGAAGCACCAGACGACCTGGCGCCCCGCTTTTCACCCGCACGCAAGTTGAATATGTAGGATATGGCTTACAGATATTGGTAAGTTGCTGAGATAAAGTGAATTTTCAGATTATGGGATGCAAGAAAAGTCGGCACTCAATTTCCCGTTCAACACGCAAGTGCAAGAAAAGTCAGTTGAGAATGGTTCCTGGATCGCGGTTAAGGCATTGATTTGCAGGGGAGTTCGGGTAGATTCAGGGAAAGGAGGGGCTGGGGATATATTGCAAAGTGATATATCGCATCTGCAATTGAATACGCTGTTATGTGTAAGTGATGCTAAAGAGAATTGGGTGGTCATTTTTATTGCTTTTGATCTTGGCACTTCTCTCGCCGCTATTTCTCTATTGGTGGGGACTTTCGAATTTGGATGAGCCGCCAATACCGTCCGAGATAAAATTGAGCCCTGATCGTGAGCTAATGATTTGGGTGGGAGAAAAAGAGGTTGGAGAGCCTCGAGTTAAGCCAGTAACAGTATATAGCTACATCTTTCATATGCACTGTCAGGTAAAAGAGGGGCTATATGCTGCAACGTGTATGGATAGGTATCCTGGGCTGCGGTTGGCATCGCTTTCCATAAGGAAGCAGGTGGCAGAGAAAGTGCGCGGTCAAGGAAACTCTGTCTGGCAGGTTACATGGATTGCATATTCAATATGGGCAACCAGAAACTGGGATATTCATCAAATTCTGGCAACCTACGATGAAGAATATGGCACATAACAAGAAACTGCAGCGGATCAAATTACGCTGCACTCAATTAGTCCGCTGAGTTTGGCGTTATGTGAAAGGGTGGAAATGATCGCGTTCATCGATTTAATAATGAAGGGTATCTTCTTTGTAATGATGGTCTCTGTGCTCTTTTACTTCGGGTATGCACTTGCAATTTCAAAATGTAAACCATTTGAGTTTCACGGTATATGGTCGAATAAGCAGCTAAAGATCGTTGCTGCCAGGTGTTTTGAAGGTAGGCATGTCAATCAATTCGTTACAATTGTTAAAGTGTTTAAGTGCTCATTTTTAAGTTTAATTTTGCTTATGGTGCTGCAAGGTGTTCTTGGTAAATTCACATAACAAGTTTCTGCACTCGGACACATACTGCTACGCTCGTTTTTGTGTCTGTCGCTGCGCTCCATTCTTACACAAAAACGCTCTCCGCAGTATGTGCCGGTGAGCAAAGCGTTAGGTGAGATGGATGGAAGAGTCATTTGGGAAAAGGTGGTCTGATAAAGAGGCTGCTATCGGAGTCCCTTCTGAACTGCGAGCAGATATGGTTTCGTTTGGTGGGCTGCTTCTGCCATGTGAATCAGCGCCTTTCTTATCGTTTGATAAAGCCCCTGGAAAGAAGAGAATCTTTGAAGTCTATGGTTCATCATGGGAGTGGAGTGATAAAGATAAAGAAAGGCTATCTCCTTATATCATGATTGGCTCAGATGGCAGCGGAAATCCAATATGCCAAAGAAATACTGATGAGGCTGTTGTTCTTATTGATCATGAAGATGGATTTAACTCAATCAGCTTTGTAAATAGCGGCGTCCAGCAATTGCAGGAAAGTTTGTTAGCATATTTCGGGGAAAGAGATGCTGTGCGATTTTTATCAGAGATGCAAAAGATCGATCCGAAGGCAATCGAGCCGGAGTCATTCTGGTCTATAGAAGCCAAAGCAATTGGAGAGTAGTACACCTAACAATAAGCAGCAGGCCGACCTTCGGCGGCTGTGCTGGGCGTTAGGCAATAAATTGGAGGCTATGGCTATGAATAATTATGTTGATATAGAAAATATCGACAATATCCTTGCTCCATGGAGGGAGCTCATTGGCGATGACTACCAAGGATATCGAAACCATGTGATTAGAATGGCTTCATTTTGTCTTCTGCTTGAACCTTGCTCAAAGGAGGAGCAGGAAAAGATAGAAATTGCAGCCTGCTTCCATGATATTGGGATATGGACAAATCAAACCCTCGATTACCTCCCACCATCTATACCGCCAGCGAGGGAATACCTTGAAAAGAATGGTTTAGGGGATTGGGAACCAGAAATTTCACAAATGATTCTTGAGCACCATAAGATAAGAAAAGTTAATAATGGTGTTTCTCGGTTAACCGAGCTTTTCAGAAAAGGTGACCTGGTGGATTTTTCCAGGGGAGCTTTTAAATTCGGACTTAGCAAAACAGCCTTTTCTGAAGTTATTAGGGAATTTCCAAATGCTGGGTTTCATTCAATGCTGGTCAAGCGTTCAGCAAAATGGTTTTTGAAACACCCTCTAAACCCTCTACCTATGATGAAATGGTAATGCCTAACAATTTGCTCCTGTTGACGCCCAAACCTACGCGGCTTTTGTGCGTTCCGCTCCGCTGCACTCTAGCACAAAAGCCACTCCAGTTTGGCCGCAACAGAGCAAGGCGTTAGGCGAATATGAATCCGAAGATTGCGCTAAAGAAAATATGGCTCGATGAAGATGTTACCGAGTTTGTGGTAACAGTCATTGATCGGGTGTCTACGTTCAAATCAAAGGTATATGTCGGGTATGACTACCTTCAAAGTCTGATCAAAGAATTGAGCACATTCAAAGATCAAATCTATGGTGGTATCTACGATATTGAGATGGGCGAGTTTGGGCCTGAGTACGCAAGCGGCGCTTTTAAAGCAAGGCTGCATTACTATGTGCCAGGCAAGCTAAGTATCGCAACGCATCAGCAAACTGAATTTTTTGATTTCTCTAATCGAAAGGAAGCTGCTGAATCCAAAATGTATCTTAAAACGGAACCTATTCTGCTTGATAACTTCATTGCTCAGCTTCAGAAGCTTAACTCGGGCGATGCAGATGAGGCGGAGTTAGAGTGCGCCTAAAAACCACAGGAAAGGGATGGCAAAAAGCTGCGGTCGTTCCTCGCTCCACTTTTTACCGCCCCTGCTGTGGGCGTTAACTTTGATTCTATGAATACAGTAAACATAGACCATAAAGAATTCTTTGCATTGTCCTTTAAAGCAGGCTGTGTATTTTTCTACAGCGCTATTGTTGGAATAGTTGGTGGCGTGATTCCTATCATGGTCTCATGCATGGTCTTCATCCCATTGATAAAGAGGGTGCCAGAGAGCAAATTTCAGAGAAGGGCGGTTTACCTGTGTATCGCGGTCTTCAGTTTTGTGGTCGCAAGCCTGGTAGTGGGTACGCCGTATGAAATTAGGGGTGTGTAAAGTTAACAAGGCCTTCAACGCAAAAATTGCGTGACGGCGGGCGTTATGTGGGCCAAGGAATGGCATGACGAAGAAAACTGAAAGAAAGCAGGTTTCAATGTTGGCTGCCTTGGCCGGGCTGTCTTTTATGGGCTATATGCTGGGCTCCATTTTCGTTGGTGCTATGTATTCGCCGCTCTTGGGCACTCTAATGCTTGGGCCTATTTTTGTGGCTGCTATTTATCTGGCTTATCGTGAGCGGGCCAAGTCAAACAAAGGTTCAGCAGGATACTGGTTTCGTATTTTGTTTTTTCTGGGTTTAATGGGTGTGGTGCTACATGACATTACTGAGCTGTAAGCACATAACAATGCCATGCATGCGACGAGCGAATAATGGCTGGTGTTAGGTTTTCATGAGGTACAGATGCCAAAATTGTAGTGAGCTTTTCTATCTCCGTGATGCGGGATGCGAAGATCGGAGGGAAAGGAAACTATCTTTTATATGTCCTCATTGTGGCGTGTATCTAAGAAAACCTGGGAATCTTATCCAAGAAAAGGGATGGAAAGGCGCAGCTCCTATACTGATTAAATATGGATTGGCAGCATTTGGACTGCAGGTTTTGGCCATATATCTAGGTGCTAACCATCCAATCGTGGCGGCAATTATTGGGGGGATTGCCTTGATTGCTTTATTACTTTACGCGTGGATAGCACCTGAAGAAGTTCATTTGGTTGAGGCTCTTGTACCGCAACCTAACAAGAAGCTTCAGTCCGACCGCTGATGCGGCAGCTGAGCATGGCGTTGATGTCAATTGAAGAGTAGCAATGAATAAAATCAACCCCAAAAAGTTGCTTCACAGCAAGTGGACTGCGGTCAAGCCAGTCAAGAAAGAAAAGCATTTTCTGGTGACTGAGGTCGAATTCGATGAAGAGGGTGAGGTTATTCATTGCCTGATAGAGGCGGTGATGTCAAACCGTTCAGAGGCTATTGATTGGAAAGCACTGAGAGATGCGTCGAGCTGGCAGCAGGGCTGGAAGTAATTATTTCGTTCTCGTGACTGCTGGAGGGGCACCATAAGGGCGGAAATATCCGGTTGGGTATTTCCGCCCTATGGGTTTAGCGAGGGTCGTTACTTTCGTTATGCTCGCCGTCGCTGGCTTTGGGTGCCTGGCCCTTATCGTCTTGCTGTACAGACTTTTCCTTCTTTTCCCCCTCAATACACAGCTTGTCGCCATCACCATTGCGGATATGGATATCCAGCTGGCTGAAGGCGATTTCGATGTCGTGTTCCTTGCACAGGGCATCGATATGGCGGTTGAGTTCGTCGGTGGCGGCCAGGCGGTCGCCGATGTCATTCACGTGGACGCGCAGTTCGTGGTCCAGGGTGCTGGCACCGAAGCTGAGGAAGAACACCACCGGTTCCGGGTCCCGTAGCACCCGTTTGTTTTCCCGGGCGGCCTGCATGAGAACGTCGCGGCATTTCTGCAGGTCGGAGCCGTAGGCGAAGCCCACCTTGATGATGATGCGGGTGACGGTGTCGGACAGGGACCAGTTGATCAGTCGCTCGGTGACGAACACCTTGTTGGGCACCAGGATTTCCTTGCGGTCGAAGTCAATCAGGGTGGTGGCGCGGATGCGGATGCGACTGACGGTGCCGTCCAGGTTGTTGATGGTGATCACGTCGCCAATACGGATGGGACGCTCGAACAGCAGGATGATGCCGGAGATAAAGTTGGCAAAGATTTCCTGCAGGCCAAAGCCCAGGCCCACCCCCAGGGCCGCCACCAGCCACTGCATTTTGTCCCAGCTCAGGCCCAGGGCGCCGAACGTGATGATGATGCCGCCGCCCACGATAACGTAGGAGAGCAGGGTCGTGGTGGCGTAGCTGGTGCCCTGGCGCAGGTCCATCCGTGACAGCACCAGTACTTCCAGCAGGCCGGGCAGGTTGCTGGCCAGCAGGAAGGTGACTGCACCAATGATCAAGGCGGTCATCACATCGCCCAGGCTGATGGGGGAGGTGCTGCCGGCCTGGCCGGCGGCATCGGCGGTTTCCCAGAGCACGATGTTTTCGGTGTAGGAGAAGGCATGGAAAACATCGGCCCATACCCAGTAAACCAGCACTGCGATACCGGCAATCAGTGCCAGGCGGATCAGGCGCAGGGACTGCTGGTTCACCTGTTTCAGGTCCAGTTGCGGTTCTTCGACTTCCACCGCTTCCGAGGCAGCTGAGGAGGTGTCCGAGCCCTTCTGGTCGGCTTCCCGCTGGGCCACCGCACGGCGGTAGGCCAGTCGCTGGGCGGCAACGGCGAGCCCCCGCACGGCGACGGCATCCAGCAGAATCCACAGGACCACCAGGTAGAGGCTGTAGATCATGTGCCCGGCCAGGCGAACGGAGGTGTAGTAATAGCCGATGCCGATCAGCACCGTGAGGATCAGGGGCGCGGCGGCGCAGAGTCCGGTGGACAGGCCCTTCATGGTACGGCTGTAATGCCGGCCCGGGTAACTCTGTGCCACTGAGGGCAAGCTGATCATCACCACGATCAGGCTGGCTACCATGATGACCAGCCCCAGGCGATCGTTGCTGAGCTGGGCGGGCCATTGGTCGCCAAAGGCGATGATAAAAGTCATGGGAATAATGGCCAGACCGGTCAGGGCCAGGCGGCGACGCATATGCTGATTATGCTGGTTGTCCCAGCGGAAATGGCGCTGGGCGATACCGCCACTTTTCAGCAGCCGGTAGAGCATTTCGAATACCAGCCAGAGCAAGGCAAGCTGGGCAAAGGCGGCGCCCAGTACACTGGTGATGGTGCTGGGCTGGCGCCACAGGCCAGCGGCGATAATCGCCAACGCGATAGGCGCTGGCGAGGATATCAGCACGGTATAGAACAGGCTTAACGGCGTATGCAGCTGGCTGTCGCGGCGCAGGAAACCCACATCCTGGTTCATGGTATCGATACGCTTTTTCAGTCGCGGTCGCAGCAGTATCAGAGTCACCGCGGGGATCAGGGCCAGAATCAGCCAGCCCCACTTCCCGGTCACCAAGTCCCGGCTGCCTTGCCAGAGGGCTTTCCAGGGCATGTCCTGCAGTTGCTGGGTAATGTGGCCGGGCAATTTGCCCAGCCACTCCAGGCTGACCGGCTGGGTGCTGGGCATCCAGAAGGTTTGCTCGGAGATGATCTTGTGCAGGCTGCGGGACACCTTGTTCAGCTGCTCCTGATTCAACTGGGTCCGGGTGAGGATGGCCAGTTGGCGGCCCAGTTCCTGGTTGAGCTGGTCGTACAGTTCCCGACGTTCCCGATGCAGGATGGAAAAGGCGCGTTCCATATCCGCGGTGAGTTCGCCCTTGAGTTTTTCCTGTTCCGGCAAGGGGGAGTTATCCAGGGACTGGATCTTCTGCTCCAGTTCGAATTGCTCCAGACGGGCATCCGAAATGTTTTTCTGCAGGTCCATGTCCGGCTGACTTTGTGGCAGACGCTTCTGTTGCTGGTACAACACCCGTGACAACAGCAGGCTACCGTCCAGCAGGCGGATCTGGTCGTTGACGGTGCTGGACAGGGCGCGGGCCTTGTCGAGCTGGGTTTTGGTGTCGATGGCGCCACGTAGCAGGCCGTTCACCGCCTGGCTGGTGGTGGCAAGCTGTTCGCGCAGGGCCTGGTTTTCGGCGATGGCAGCCTTGATGCGCTTGTTGTCCAGTACGCTTTCCGGCAGGGACGATTCCGGCGCATTGGCCATGTCCTGCAGCTGATTGATGCGGCGTTGCTGGATCAGGGGCTGTACGGCATCCAGTTGGGCTTCCAGGGTGGCTTGCTCGGTACGCAACAGCTGCTGTTCCAGACGGGCGACATCCTGTTTCTTGTCGACCACGGACAGTTCCTGATTGAAGCGCTCAATGCGGGTTTCCAGGGCACGCAGCTCGATATTGAGCCCCTGCTCCTGTTTTTCACTGAGAGGCTCGCCGTTCTCGTCGGTGCCCTCATTCAGCCGGGAGCGGATGGTATCCATACGCTCCATGGCTTTGCTGATCACATTCTGGGCCTGCTCGGGCAGGGTTTGGGTCCGGGTCAGTTCACTGTTTACTTCCGCCAGCCGACTCTGGTTTTTTTCCAGTGCATCCAGCCGGCTGGTCAGTTTTTCCACCAGGGCCTGCAGGGACAGGTCCTGGTATTGTGCGGACCAGTCCTTGTCCTGTTGCTGGCGAGCCTCGGCCAGTTCGGCGTTCAGTCGGGCCCGCTGTGTGGCAGCCTGGCGAGCGAAGGTTTCCAGATCCTTGATAGTTTGTTGATTGCTGTCCACTTCCCGGCGCAATTCCAGGGTGCGCTCGAGAAGTTTCTTGTCGGTGTTGGTACCGTCCGCACTGTTTTCGGCGCTTTCGGTGATCTGCTTTTCCAGATCGCCGACGCCGGGCAGGGAAAAACCCCCGATCTGAGCCTGGGCAAGGGCAGGCAGTAAAATGAGCAGAATAAGGGCCAGACGTCGATCCATAACCTGAAGGCTCCAAGGGCTGTAACGGGCAATCAAAGAGTGTTGACCATGTGTTGCCGAGTGTAATGGGTCCGGGAGGGCAATACATGTGATCCAAGACGGATTTTCTCGGGCTCAGAACAAGCTTAGCAAGGCGTTGCAGGCCACGCAGCCGTTGTCTCACCGCTCCCATGGGGTAGCGAGTGTATCCTGAATCGGGCCCTGCGCACCCCAGATTCATGATGACACCCTCCCGTCATCTCTTCACCGCAGGCTGAAGGCCGCGCTGGCAACCCGTGAATCCTCGTGGCAGAAAATGTCCATTTTTTGTCCGGCTACGTCCTAGGGTGTCAGGGCCAGTGTGTTTATTGTTTGATCAATAAGCACAACAAACTTCATAAGCATTGGGAGGGGACCCATGAACAAGCTCGCACTCTGTGGCCTGCTGGCTGCCGTTGTTATCTCTGCGCCTGCCCAGGCGTTTCAGCAGATTACCCACAAGCGCATTGCCATTGATGCGGTGGAATACATGAAAAACCACCCGGGCAATACCGAGTACAACCGCCTCAAGGCCTGGGTCAATGCTGCAGGCTATACCATGGAGCAGTTTGCCGAGGTGATTGGCCAGGGTGCCTACGATGTGGATGACTTCCAGGACACCTATCTGTGTGGCGCGGTCACCGGTGATTGCGTTTACGCCCCGGTATTCAACGCCGGTGCTTCACTGGTGAACTATACCTCCTACTGGCACTTCCAGAATCACACCCGCAGTTCCGACGTGCACGGTAATGATCTGGGCGGCTATAACTATGACCTGCTCACGGTCTGGGGCGATATCGATAACCTGGCCGCGTCCTGGCTGTATGGTGATTACCTGGATGATGGTTCCGGTGGAATGAGTGGCTGGTGGTGGTCGGACGATTCGCAGTACAACACCTACGAGATTACCGAAGCCAACTATCGCCAGGGCAGCTATTCCAGCAAGTCCATGTACGATGACTTCGAGGAAATGCCGTTCCAGCCCATCGATAACCTGGGCCAGTACTGGTACAGCCAGTTCCTCAGCCAGCCCACCGCCCAGACCCTGGGCTTTGTATTGCACACCACCGATCTGTTGCAGCCCCACCATGTGTGGACCACCTCGGCCCTGAACCATAGCGGCTGGGAATCCTGGGTGGCGGATTATTACGACAGCGAAAACCTGAATGACACCGCCCTGGTGGATCAGGCCCTGCAGAATTTTACGCCACTGTCTCCCACGGGTACGGACATCCGCCCACTGCTCACCGAGGGGGGCGCCTTGGCTTATGGCAACGGCGGTATCGTGCTGTCCAGCACCGACCATTCCGATCGCGTGCAGGTGGCGCAGACGGTGATTCCCAATGCCATCGCCATGGTGGTGCATCTGCTGAACCACGCGGCCCATCAGGTAAACCCGTGATGCCGCGAACCGGCTCGTAACCGGGCCGGTGTTTTTCCGTAGGGTGCACTGAGCCTAAGCGAACTGCACCATCCAAACGCCAGATCGGTGCAGTTCGCTTAGGCTCAGTGCACCCTACGGCTAATGAACGCGCAATAAGAAAAATTAGAGGAAAACTTCCATGGCAATGCACCGATGGATGTTGGCCATTGTGTTGGCGGTTGTCGCCGTGGGCGGCTATGCAGGCTGGCAGCAGTGGGGACCCTTGCCCGACACCGTGGCTGCCCGGGTGGATGGTGATGTGATTCCCTCCGCCACGCTGGATGTGTTCGTGGTAGCGGCCCGGCGCAGCGAGCCGGATATCAGCCGGGAGCGAGTGCTCAAGGGACTGGTGGAAAACCGTCTTCTGGCGGCGGTGGCCAACGCCCGGGATGACCATCATGCCCATCCCGAGCGGGTGGGTTATGACCCTGTCACCCGCCATGAACAACAGCGCTTCAAACTGATTCGTACCGCCTATGCCGATGCCCTGCGCAAAGCGGTTAACGAGGATGGGATGGGCAACAGCCTGGATAGCCTGACCGCGCCGCTGGCTCTCTCCCGTGAGGCGCTGGCGCCCATGCTGACCCTGGAGCAGGCGCTTTACAGCACCATGACTGACGATCAGCAGCAAGCGGCCAGCAACTATGTGCTGGCCCGCTATCGCTTTGCTGACGACCAGCCGGAACAGACCCTGACCCTGTGGGATCTGTACCGCCGGCAGAACATCCAGTTAAAGGTGCAGATGCATAACCTCAACCTGGATTTTATGCGTGAAGCGGTGAAACAACAGCTGACCATGGCCTACGTGTTTTACTGGTTTGAGCAACAGGCCGGCCTGTCCTCTGCGGCCATCGCCGCGGTGGATCGCAGCATCGATGATGCCCTGCAGCGCGAGAGTCTGATGCATGACATGGGACTGATGCAGGACATCCATGACGACAACCCGCAACTGCGGGAGCTGGCAGCCCAGGTGAGCGATGGGCAGATCGCCGATTACTACGCGGCGAACAGGGAACAATTCATCCGTGTGGAGCGGGTGCGTGCACGGCATCTGCGAGTGAGTAGTCAGCAGCAGGCAGATCGGGTGTATGCGTTGATCCAGGATGACTTGTCATTTGATCAGGCAGTCGCGGATTACTCCGTGACACCAGACCGGAAACAGGGCGGTAATCTGGGCTGGATTGATCGGCAATCCCGGCAGGATCACTGGACCCGGGCACTGGCGTTTGTGCAGCCTGAGGGCGCAGTGTCCCCCCCGTTTCGCAGCCCTGGGGCCGATGGTGCCCCCTACTGGGAACTGTTTCTGGTGGAAGAAAAAGTCACTGACTACCAGAGCCTGGATAGCGAATCAGTGCGCTACCGTGCGGGTCGGGCGGTGGCTCAGGAGCTGTTGCAACAACGCTTCCAGAGCCTGCTGGCGGAAGTCACCGAGCAGGCATCACTGCGAATCAATCCGGCGGTGCTGTGATGAAAGCGCTGCTCATCGCCCTGTTGCTGGGCGCGGTGGCCCTGGTGATGGCCAGGTGGTTACCGAACACAGCACAGGCGCCGCTACCGGAGGTGACCAATGACAGCACGGCGGTGGAGGTCCCGGTGCAGAAAGGGCAGGAAAAAGCGGCCACGGCGTTGCCCATGATTGACACCGTGGCGGAACGGCAGCGGCCATCCCGGGCCTCCCGCGTTGACCATGCCGCTGCCGGGCCGATGCCTTCGCCTCAAGCGGTGAGGGCCCTGCGTGAAAGCATGCGCCATGGCGATCCGCGTACACCGCCGCTGGCCCCGCCAACGGATTTGCGTGAGCCGCCCAGTGCGGCCGAGCTGGCCGATCCGGCGCTGTATCAACAGTACGAGCAGCGCCAGAAACAGAACGTGTATGCCTCGTTCGCCAGTGCCGTTGATCAACGTATCCCGAAACTGGAAGCGATGATTGCCAAAGGCCGCGCCGAAGGCATCAGCGAGGCGCAACTGGCAGAGGGGGAGGCCAAGCTGGCAAAACTGCGCGAGCAGCGGAATCAGTTAGCGGCGCAACAGCCTTCCGCCGACGGGGCGTCCGCAGAAGAAGAACAGGACTGACCGGTTAGCTCAGCCACACTGTCGCGGATGGTCTGATCCCCGGGCGCCAATGCATGGGCGCGGCAGATGCTGTCGTTGGCGCTTTTTTTATTGCCCAGGGCCTGTTCCGCGTAGGCGCGATTGTTCCAGGCGGCGGCAAAGTCCGGCGCTTTCTCGGTGGCGGTGCGAAAGGCCTCCAGCGCCTTGTGCTGCTGTCCCTGTTTCCACAGGCTGTTGCCGTGTCCGAACCAGAGTTTGCCGCTGTCCGGGAATGCCGCCACGGCGGCGGGCCAGAAGGCATCGCCATCGGGCAGGGCGGAAATGGCCCGGAACAGGGTGTCCGGTTCCGCACTGGCAGGCAGCTGACCGGGCTCAACCAGGGTAAAGCCCCACTGATCCGCGCGGGCCCAGGTCCGGATAAAGCGGTTCCAGTGGGTGGTCTTGCCGGCATCGGTGCCGCTGTGCAACACCATGGTGTTGCCCTGGTCCCGATAGCCGGTGACCACGGCGAAATGCCACTGGGGCCAGCGGCGCAGCGCCAGGTTCTGTAGCACCAGTACCGGGCGGCCTGCCTGCAGTTCCGTAAACAGCGCCTGGCTGTTTTCTACCGGGTATGCCATCAGGCCGCGACTGCGCGCAGCCGCACGCAATTCGATTCCCAGGCTGCCTTCCCGCTCCGGGAGCCACACTTCGTCCACCAGACTGTCTGCCGTCACCGGCTTGCCGGCCCATTGCAGCATCATGGCCAGGGCCGCGGGACCGCATTGGTATTTTTCCTGGGGAACGAAGGGCACCACCAGCTCCTGCTCCGTGTCTACCTGGGCACTCTCGGGAGGTGGAAAACTTTGGCATCCACTCAGTAAAAACAGAACCAGCAGGCTGAGGAGGCCCGTCAGGCTGGCAGGGTTGGCACGGGTGGGGCGGGGAGGGCGAGGAGCCACAGGCTCCTCGCCGAAACGGACAGTCATGGATCAGTTGATGGGATTAATGGCCGGAAACACGTTAGTGGCGCCCAGCAGATCGAGCAGAATCAGAATCAGGATGATGGCGAGGATCACACCCACCACGCCCTGACCCGCGGGTAACTCTTCCGCTTTTTGGGCCAGCTGCTGCAGTTCCTGATCGGTGAGACGGTCGAGACGCTGGCTGACCTGATCCTTGCTGACACCGTAGTCACCCAGTGCCTTGGCGGCGACCTGGTGATCCATCAGCTCCATTACCTGGGCTTTCATGGCCGCGCGGTCCTGTTGTTGAATGACCGTGTCGTTACCGATCATGGCGGCTTGGGCGGCGGGGACGATCAGCACCTGCATGAACAGTAATAGTGCTGCACTCAGAATACCGGTAATACGCTTGGTCATGATCACTCTCCATTCAGCCAGTTTGAGGGGCAAGCTCAGTGCAGCAATACTGGGTCGAGGGCGCCTGCAATGAACTGCCATCACTTATTTACCGTAACAGTCTGACGCTAACGAAGCAGGATAGCTGCCGAAAACGCATCATTTTTTACAAGAACTTTACCAATTTCCATCACCTTGACGCGGGCTTCACGAAAACGCGCCAGAGCGTGTTCCAGGTCGGTTTCGGGAATGCTGAAAAGCAGGCCGCCGGCGGTTTGCGGGTCGCACAGAGCGGTGAGCATTGCGTCTGCAATATGCTGCGCATGGCAATGCATCAGCACTTGCCGGTTGGCGTCGTTGAGGGTGCTTGTCACGCCGTTTTCGATCAGCGACAGGGTGCCGGGCAGCAGAGACACCTTATCGGTATCAATCACCATGGCCACATCGCTTTGCTGACAAATTTCATGGAGATGCCCGAGCAGGCCGAAGCCGGTGATATCGGTGCAGGCATGCACGGGCAGGTCCTGCATGGCTTGTTGGGCGAGGCGGTTGCTGACCAGAAGATGCGTCAGGGTGGTATCCAGCCAGGGGCCGTGCAGTTTGCCTGTCTGCATCATGGCGGCCAGGTGTACCCCGCTACCCAGGGGCTTGGTCAGCAACAGGCGATCTCCGGGCCGAGCGCCGCCCTTGTGCCAGAGTTGTTGCGGGTCCCCCAGACCATTCACCGTAAAGCCCGCAGCCATTTGCGGCCCTTCAATGGTGTGGCCGCCCACCAGGGTGCAGCCGGCGGCGTTCAGTTCTTGCACCGCACCTGCCATCAGGCGTTGCAAATCCCGTCCCTGCAGTTTCGGGTGGTGCCAGGGCAGGGTCACGTTGGCCAGCGCAGAGTGGGGTGTGGCGTTCATGGCATACAGATCGCTCAGGCTGTGTAACGCCGCCACCCGGCCAAACAGGAACGGCTCGTCGATAAAGGCCGGAAAGAAATCCAGACTCTGTACCAGACGTTTGTTATCAGCCCATTGAATGATCGCCGCATCATCGGCGGTATCCACACCGGCCTCGATGTCGTCACGGACATGTGGCTGCAAATCCCGCAAGGCATCCTGCAAGGCGTCGCTGCCGACCTTGGCGCCACAGCCGGCACAGTGCCGTGTATCCGGGTCTGCGGGGGCGGGTGCCATGGCGGGCAGCTGACGGTCGAACTTGTCCATGAAGGCCCGGTCGATCCGGTCTTTCCAGCGCCATACCCAGCCCCCGGACGCAAACAGGGCTCCACCACGGCTGGCCACCGCCTGTTTGCCGCCGGCGGAGAGCAGCGAAAGAAAATGTTTTTGCGGACGATAGGCTTGCAGAGGCTGGCCAGTGATGGCGGCAGTCAGGTTATGGGCCAGCACTTTGGCCTGGCGGACCGCATAGACGCCGGCCTTGGGCAGGCTGTCGGGAAAAGCCGCGCAATCCCCGGCGGCAAATACGCGCGGATCGCTCCGACTTTGCAGCGTGGCGTGTACTTGCACAAAGCCCTGATCGTCACACTCCAGATCGCTGTTGGCGATAACCGGGGTGCCACGTACGCCGGTGCACCAGAGCACCCGGGAGGCGTCCAGCGGGGCATCGTTGGCGTAGAGGCGGTCATGCTGTTTTTCCACCCGGGTGTGTTCGCACACCCGGATGCCGTAGTCATCCAGATAGCTGCGCATGCGTCGCCGCACCGGCTCCGGGTAGCCGGGTAGCAGGATGCCGCCGCTGATCAGTGACAGGGGCGCGCTGAGGCCCTCTCGGCGTTGATGCTCGGCAATGGCCAGGACCATTTCGGTTCCCCCGGCCCCGGCGCCCACCACCGCCAGTGGACTGTCCTTGTCGCGCCACTGTTGCCATCGCTGATGGAAGCTGGCCACCGGTTTCACCGGCACGATATCCGGGTGGTCACCGCCTACCGGCTGCAGGTCCGGAGTGGCGCCCACATCCAGGCTCAGCCAGTCGTATTCCAGGGTGCTGCCATCCTCCAGCGTGAGGCGACGTTCGGCGCTGCAGATCCTTGTCACCGCGGCGCGGATAAAGCGGGTGCCGGTGGCGATACACAGCCGGTACAGGTCCACATGGGTATCCGTGAGGCGGTAGTGGCCGGCGATCAGACCGGGCAACATGCCAGAGTAGGCACTGAGGGCGTCCGGCGAGACCAGGGTGATTCGCACACCGGGGAGCGGTTTCATGGCAAGCATGCGCAGGGCCAGGGCATGGCTGTGGCCGCCGCCAATCAATACCAGGTCGTGGTTAGCCGAGGGAGTCATCACAGCAGAATGTCGCCTTTTAGAAAGCAGCGGGCCTGGCCACTAAGGGTAACCCGATCTCCTTCCAGGGAGCAGAACAACTCACCACCGCGTGCGGAAAGCTGGCGGGCATGCAGGGTGGATTTGCCCAGTCGCTCGGCCCAGTAGGGCACCAGAGTGCAGTGGGCGGAACCAGTGACGGGATCTTCCGGCACGCCCTTGGCCGGCGCAAAAAAACGGCTGACAAAATCGCAGTCATCGCCGGGGGCGGTGATCATGATCGCAAAGGTATCCAGCTTGCCGATGGCGGTGAAATCCGGCTGAAAGTGGCGAACCTGATCGGCGCTGTCCAGCACCACCAGGGTGTCACGGGCTTGCAGCACGTCATTGAGCGGCATGCCCAGTGCCTGTTCGAAGGGGTCACGATGGCTGACCGGGAGCCCGGGCCGGGCAGGAAAATCCAGACTCAGGGTCTGACCGCTACGATGCACATAAAGCGCCCCGGACGCGGTGTTGAAACGAATCCGTTCACCGGGAAACCCCAGCGCATTGAACACCACCCAGGCGGCGGCCAGGGTGGCATGGCCGCACAGATCCACTTCCACACGGGGCGTAAACCAGCGCAGCGCATAGCCGGTCTCGTCGGGGACCAGAAAGGCGGTCTCCGACAGGTTGTTCTCCATGGCGATGTTCTGCAGCAGGGCATCGTCCGGCCAGCGTTCCAGTGGCACCACCGCCGCCGGGTTGCCGGCAAACAGGGACGAGGTGAAGGCATCAACTTGGTAGAGTTTCATAAGCTGCCTTGAAAATAACGGGTGCGTTTGGTCGGTTTCAAAGACCCAACCCAGGCTTCAATCGTAGCCGCTTTCGCAACCCCCGCGACAATGCATCGACCGCCAGATTGAGCATGACCGTGGCCAGGATCAACAGCAGGGTCCGGTCGAAGCGGAATTCCGCCACGCTGGAATCAATATAGAAACCCAGGGTATGGATGCCAAGAATGCCCAGCACCGCCGTTTCCCGCATGATCACTTCCCAGCGGTAGAGCAGGAAGGCCAGCAGGTTGGGGGTGACCCGGGGCAGTACTTCCCAGGCGTAGCGGTTGATGCCGGTGGGGGCGTCCGCACGGAGCGTCAGGCTCTCGCTGAAGCGGCCGGTGAGGTGGGCGACGATGGCGCCGGTGTGCAGGGCCAGGGCCAGGATGCCGGGCAGCATGGAAGGGCCGAGCAGAATCAGGAAAAAGAACGCGAGAAAGAATTCCGGGGTGGTGCGCATGACCACCAGCAGACCATGGCCGGCGGTGCGACTGGCCCGGTTGCCGAATAACGGCGAAATCAGCGGGAACAACAGCAGCGACAGCAGACCCGTGAGCAACAGGGCGCCGAGACCCAGCACCAGAGTCTGCCACAGCCCCGGCCACAGCTGTTGTTGCCAGAGCATGGCAAACCAGTGCCACAGTTCCGTGAGTCCCCCCCCCTGGCGCAGCGGCACCGGCATCAGATCCACCGTGACGAAGCGCACCAGGGTGTCGAGCCGGCCGGTGAACAGCGGTGGTGCCCAGGCGATGGCGGCCAGCAGGTAAACCGGGATCAGGGCCGGGCGCAGCCACCAGCGCAGGGTAAAGATGATGGCAAAGAACAGGTACAACAGGGCGGCGCCCTGGTCGTAGTTGCCCTCACGGAAGGCGGTTTCCAGGTGGAAGCCCAGGGTGGGCAAACCGATAAAACCGAGAATGGCGGATGCGCGGATGGCGCACTCCAGCCGGTAGCCGCCGTAAGCCTTGCAGGCCTGCCAGACCAGCGGCAGGCGGGCATAGAAGAATACGCTCAGGCGCCGTCCGCTGAGGGGCAGGGCATTGGCAGGGCTTGGGTCCGCTTCTTCCAGAAATTCGCCGAAGACCTTGGCGAAGATGCCCGCGTAGGGAATGGCGATGGCCAGCACCCCGGTGACCGTACTCAGCCCGGCTACCTGCAACAGCAGTAATCCCCAGAACAGTTCGTGGACCGCGCGGATGCTGGCCGCCAGGCCCCGCACCCAGCGGTGGTGCCAGGCCATGGCCATAAGGAAGCCGAACAGGGCCGCCAGGGCAGTGCCCTGCCAGGCGAAGGCCAGGGTGTTGGCCAGTGCGCGCCAGAGGTGGTCGGTGGAGAAAAAATCCGGTGCCAGAAAGCCCTGGCCCATGCGCAGCAGTTCACTGCCCGGGGAGGAGCGGGTGATCTCCAGATCGGCAATCGTCAGGGCGATCAACCCGGCCACTGCGAGCCACAAGCTGGCGCGGCGCCAGCGGGCGGCGGTGGTGTTGACGGGCTGCCGGGAGCTGGGGCTCATTGGTAGAGCGTGTCCAGATCACTCAGGCTCAGCGTGCTGGCCGGGGCGTCGAGCAGAATCTTGCCCTCGCCCAGACCGATGATACGGTCGCAGCATTGCAGAGCCAGCTCGCGGTCATGCAGGGCGACCACGGCGGTTGGGTGCCGGGCCAGGGCCCGCTGCAGCAGATCCAGCCCCTGATGTTCGTCCAGGCTGGAGACCGGTTCGTCGGCCAGCAACACCGGGCGCTGCGTATAGAGTGCCCGCCCCAGCGCTACCCGTTGCGCCTGCCCGCCGGATAGCTGGTCCACGCTGGTAAAGAGCTTGTCCTGCAGTCCCAGTTCCCGGGCCAGTTCGCCCACGCTGGCCTTTTCCCCGGCACTGGGCCAGATCAGGTTACGCAGGTTGGTCAACGTCCGGTTGCGGGGCAGGGCGCCCATGTAGAGGTTGTGGAAGACGCTCAGCATGGGCACCAGGTCGCCGGTCTGGGGGCACCAGGCACAGCGGACCTCCTGCTGTTGACGCAGGGCGGCCAGCAGGGTGGATTTGCCGGCACCGGAAGGGCCCAGCAGCGCCACCTTCTCGCCGTCGGCAATGGTCAGCGACAGGGACGTAAACACGACCTGGCCGGGATGGCCAAGCCGTGCGTTTTCAAGACGAAAGGTCAACGGGATGCCCTGCGACTTACTCGGCGTCCAGCAGGCCGATGGCTTTGGCGGTTTCCTCGATGGGCGCAAAGTCGTCATTGCTGGCGGGGATGAACTTTTCCCGGGGGAAGGCATTGAGCAGAACCGGATCATCAATGGCCAGCAGGGCGTCGGTGACACGCTGGGTGAAGCCGTCACCGAAGCTGTCGTTCAGGTCGCCACGTACGGTCCAGTGATAGTCCGGATAGCCGGGAGTTTCCCAGATAACCTGGACCTTGTCGGTGTCGATCTTGCCTTCTTCCAGCTCACGTTCCCAGACCTTGTAGTTCACTGCGCCGGTGGCATAGGCGCCGCTTTGTACCAGGGCAATGGTGGCGCTGTGATCCCCGGAGAAACCGACTTTCTCGAACAGCTGTTCCGGAGACTGGTTGAAGGTCTCACGCAGGTAGAACTCCGGCATCAGTCGTCCGGACGTGCTGCCCTTGGACCCGAAAGTGAAAGAGGGCTGCTCGACAAACGCCTCGGTGAGCGTCTCGGACGGGCTCAGGCCAGTACTGGCGTTGGCGATGAAGTAGGACTTGAAGTCCGGATCTTCCAGGCCCTGTGCGATGGCCTGGGAGCCGGGTACCAGGCGGCGGGCCTGCACACCGGACAGACCGCCAAACCAGGCCATTTGTACTTCGTTATTGCGAAAGGCGGTGACCGCCGCCGCATAGGATTTCACCGGGACATATTTCACCGGGACACCCAGTTGCTCTTCCAGATAAAGGGCAACCCCGCCGAAGCGTTTTTCCAGTTGCGATTCATCCTGGTCGGGGATGGCGGTGAAAGTGAAGGTCTCGGTTTGCGGTTCGTTACAGGCAGAAAGCAGCAGTGCTGCGCACAGGGCAGCAAGAAACTTGAGGCGCATTGTTGACTCCGTTCAATAGGGAGGCTTACCGGACAATGTGGAAATCCTGTCGCGGGTCCGGCCAGACACGACAAGGTGATTATAGAGCGCCGGGGGCTGGATACCAGTCAGCAACCCTGCCGAAAGAGAAATACCCGTTGGAGCCTTGCTCGCAAGGCGAAGGGCGTTATTCCGGTGCCATGGCAGCGGGTAACCTTCGCTTTGCGAGCAAAGCTCCAACGGAATTTCGTAGCCAAAGCGGGGAGATAATTCCCCTCCGCCTTTCGTTGGAGCCTTGCTTGCAAGGCGAAGGGGGTTGTCCCGGCGCCATGGCAGCGGGTAGCTCTTCGCTTTGCGAGCAAAGCTCCAACAGTTGCTTGGGGTTTCAGGCTTCTGGCGTCTGGCGTTCTTCCAGAAATGCCATCACTTCATCGCGGCTACCCTCAAAGACGATGTCTCCTTCCCGGTGGGAGAGCATGTAGTCATACATGGGGTCGTAGTAGTCACGCAGAAGAATACGGATCCAGTCCTGGTGCAAATCGGTATCGCCGCTGATGGCTTGCACGGCCAGGGCTTCGCTGAGCAGCTGGCGTAACTGCTGGTGACGCAGTCCGCCCAGGCGGCGGCGAATGCGATCCATGGCGGCAAGCAGTTCCTCACCGAGAAAGTGCAGGCCTTGCTGCTCGCCGAAATGTTGACGGTATTCTTCCAGCGGGCCGACCACATAGTCTTCCAGAGTCACCTGCACCCGGGATTCCAGCGTCTCATTGATGATGATGCGCGGGCAGGTCCGGATCTTGTCCTGCAGGGAGAAGGGCAGATGGCAGCGGCCGATCAGCTTGCTTTCGTCTTCCAGCAAAACCCGGGCCGGGGTCTGCGCCCGTTGCCTGATCATGGCGATGGCCAGGGCATTATCGAAATCGATCTGGGTGGGCTGCCCCCCGGGGCGTCGCCCGAAGGCGGAGCCACGATGATGAGCCAGGCCTTCCAGATCCACGGCGTTGGCCTGGCTCTCGATGACCCGGGTCTTGGCGCAGCCGGTACGGCCACAGAGAATGTCAAAGGGCAGCGTGGTGATGCAGGCCTCCAGCTCGTCCAGCAGGAAGCGGCGCATGGCCTTGTAGCCGCCGGTGACCAAGGGGGCATCCACCCCGGCGTCGCGAAGCCAGGCCTGGGTGGTCTGGCTGCGCAGCCCGCCACGAAAGCAATACAGATAACCGTGCGGGTTGGCCTGCCACCAGTGTTGCCAGGCCTGCATACGCCGCTCCCGTTCCTCGCCGCTGACCAGCTGGTTACCCAGATCAATGGCCGCTTGCTGGCCATGCTGCTTGTAGCAGATGCCAATCTGGTGGCGTTCGTCGTCGTTGATCAGGGCGATATTGGTGGTGCCAGGGAAGGCGCCCTTGGCGAATTCCACAGGAGCACGCACATCCAGCAGGGGCGTGTCGTTGAGAAACAGGGACAGGTAATCACGGGTATCGTCGCGCATGGGGGGCGAGTTTAGAACAGCTACAAGCTACAAGCTACAAGCTACAAGCTACAAGCTACAAGCTACAAGCTACAAGCTACAAGCTACAAGCTACAAGCTACAAGCTACAAGCTACAAGCTACGCTGGTTGGATTGGGAAAGGCGGAGAAGTTCCCCGCCCCCGGTGCTGTCTACGAAGCCGCTGTAGGAGCTATGCTTGCATGGCGAACCGCGCTTGCGCGGAAATCGGCCGGAGGGCGATCAGGGATTTCAGAGCTCTACGGTTCAAGAAAGAATGGCGGACAGACTTGGATGTCTGTTACCTCGCTTCGCTCGGTTCGCATGTCGCAGATCCCCTGGGGGGGCAAGCATGGGCTCCTACATGTCATTGTTCGCCTGCATGCCACGCCCACAAAAAACGCGGGCAGGGCGCCATATGATTGGCACGGCCCTGCCCGCGTTGCAGCTTGTGGCTTGACGCTTGTAGCTGTTTTTACTCCGCCGGACGGATCTGGCCGGCCAGGTGCGGCTTGATGCCGTCCTTGGCCAGCAGACGGAAGTCGCTGCCGCCATCGACGGGTTTGTTCTCGAACTTCACGGTGGCGGGGATGAACATGGGCAGTTTGAACTGCACATCCACCGTGAAAGCTTCTTCGGGCAGCTGGTTCTGCAGCTCGGCCAGGCAGCGGGCCTTGGACCACATGCCGTGGGCGATCTGGCGCTTGAAGCCGAACAGTTTGGCGGACAGCGGGTACAGGTGAATCGGGTTACGGTCACCGGATACCGCGCCGTAGCGACGGCCGGTGTCGCCGGGGACTTTCCATTCCACGGTATCGGTGGCCGGCTGGGGCTTGGGCGCATCTTTCTTCTTGCTGCTGCTACCGCCGCCACTGCGGAAGAAATTCACTGATTCGCTTTCCCAGACTCGTTCACCGCCGGTGCTGATGCTGGTAAAGATGGAGAACTCGTAGCCCTTGTCCACCTTGGTCAGATTGCCCAGGTAGCATTTCACGTTCAGCTGCTCACGCTCGCTGATAGGGCGGTACTGGGTAATGCTGTTGCGCACGTGCACCAGGCCCATGGCCGGGAACGGGAAGCCGTCGCTGAGAATCAGGGCCATATGCAGCGGGAAGGCGTGCATGTGCGGGTAGGTCACCGGCAGCTTGCCGTCGGCGGCAAAGCCACACACCTTGCGGTAGGCGGCCAGGTGCTTCTCGTCCAGGGCCACATCGTTCAGGCGCAGGCCGATTTCCGGCAGGGTGGGGTTGCTGCCCGGCTTTACGGTGGCGCGCATGACCGCTTTGGCGAAGTTGATCACCATGGGGGGCGCGTTGCGCAGTTCGCGGAATTTTACCTCACTCATTACTCGATCCTTTCCCGTTGGTCGTGTGGTGGTCTCAGACCCATGATCTTTATGTCCCTGCGCGGCGACCGGCAGAGGCGTAAAGATCATGGAACGACGATGTTGCTGGGAGTATAGAGCAGGGTCGGCGATGCGCTATTGGCCGCGCAGACAAGCTGTATAGGGACTAAAGCACACGTAAATAAAACTGTGACAGAGGTTTGTCTGCAAGAAGGAAGGTGGCAGGGACCGGTTCACTGGTCCGGTTTGGATTTCCACATGCCGACCCCGAAATAGATCAGCCGCAGCTGTTTTTCGGCGGTGCCGAGAACCTGGTTCTGGCCGAATTCGTCGTCTTCTTCCAGTTCCAGCATTTCCTGGGTGAGGGCGGTCACGTTGTTGACTACCAGCCCGGCCATCATTTGCAGGTCTTCTGCGTTCACGTGGTTGAGGAAGGGAAAGCGGGCCATATCCATGGCCAGCTCGTTGGTGAACATACGGATTTCCCGGCGGATGGCGTTGCGCATGGTGGGCGTGCCACCGGCCAGTTCCTTGGACACGAACAGGAAGTGCGCCCGGTTGTTGCGGACATAGTTGAAGTACACCTCCAGGGAGCCGCGCAGCATCCGTTCATTGGGGAGCTCTTCCTGGCGGACCTGGCGCATCATATGACGCAGGGTACGGAAGGATTCGTCCAGCAGCGTCAGCCCCAGGGCGCTCATGTCCGGAAAATGCCGGTAGAAGGCAGTGGGGACCACTCCGGCTTTCTTGGTGACTTCACGCAGACTCAATGCGGAAAACGGGGCTTTCTTGACGACCAGATCCAGCGCCGCTGCCATCAGAGCTTCACGGGTTTGCCCCCGTTTCGGCTTGCGGGTTCTGCTGGTGCTTTCCTTGCTCATTCCGGTCGCCTCTGCATGGGGGGTTCAGGTCGTTGGGCAGGCCCGATCGGCAGTTTCATTCCCGTTTCCGGCTGCTCGGGCAGGACAATGCCGGGGTACTGGCGGGCATCACGCACCCACAGACCCTGAAAATACGCTGTAAATTCTCCCCGTTGTGAGCCCGTGATGCAACTGGTGCGCAGAAAACATGTGTAACTGCATGATAGTGAAGGTTTTTACAAAATTGTGTGTACAGATGTTGACGAAAACGGTGAGCCTGTGAATAATGCGTACAACTGTTCACTTACAGGGATGAACCCAATGAACGCAATGACACAGACCTCCAGCCGTTTTCAGCAAGGCCTGACCCGCCTGCTGCAGTCCCGCGTGGCGGATATTCTTTCCTATCCCCATGGCGTTGACCGTTATCTGGAAGTGTTCAATCCGCTGTGGTCCGTCAATGAGGTGCGCGCCAAGGTGGAAGCCGTGCGCTACCTGACCAATGACAGCGTGACCCTGACCCTGCGCCCCAATCACAACTGGGAAGGCTTTATCCCGGGCCAGTTCGTGCAGCTTTCCGTCACCATCAACGGCAAGCGCCAGACCCGCTGTTATTCGCCGGCCAACTCCCTGCACCGCGCCGATGGCTGCATCGAGCTCACCGCCAAAGTGCACGCCAACGGCTTTGTTTCCCGTCACCTGCGTGAACAACTGAGTGTGGGTGATGTGGTGTTGCTGTCCCAGGCGGACGGCGAATTCGCCCTGCCGGAACAACGCCCGGAGCAGGTGCTGCTGATCAGTGGTGGCAGCGGTATCACCCCGGTGATGTCCATGCTGCGCACCCTTTGTGATGAGGGCTTCAGTGGCCCGATCACTTTCCTGCATTACGCCAACAGCGCCGCCGACATGATCTATGCCAGCGAGCTGGACGAGATCGCACGGACCCACGACAACGTGACCCTGGTGCGCTGCTTCAATGATGAGGGTGAACAGGGCGAACTGTCCGGCCTGTTTTCCCGTGAACATCTGTACATTGCTGCGCCGGAATTTGCACAGGCAACCACTTTTCTGTGTGGTCCGCCGCCGATGATGGCTGCGGTGGAAAAAGTCTGGGAAGAGGACGGCCTGGCAGAGCGTCTGCACAAGGAGCAGTTCACCCTGGCGGCGCCGCAGATCGAAAGCGACAGCGCGGAAGGCGAAGTGCGTTTCGTGCAGAGCGAGAAAATGGCCGTTAACAATGGTGCCACCCTGCTTGAGCAAGCGGAATCTGCCGGGCTGACCCCGGAATCCGGTTGCCGCATGGGCATCTGCCACGCCTGTACCTGCCGCAAGACCGCCGGTGACGTGCGCGATATCCGCACCGGTGAGATCAGCAGTGGCGAAGAAGACATTCAAATTTGCGTCAGCGTGCCGGTGGGCACGGTGACCCTGGACATCTAAACGGATTCACCCAAACCGAAGCGTCACAGGACGAATCTTCAAACCGGGTTTAAGGAGAAAGCACATGAGTATTTTCAGCAACTTGACCGCCGAACAATTCGAGACCATTGGCCAGGAACTGGATGCCATCCGTAATCGGGAAATGGCGGACCTGGGCGAAAAAGATGCCAACTACATCCGTACCCTGATCAAGCGTCAGCGTCGTCTGGAAGTGGCCGGCCGCGGTCTGCTGATGGCAGGTTTCCTGCCGCCGGCATGGCTGGCCGGTGTAGCCTGTCTGTCTGCCTCCAAGATCCTCGACAACATGGAGATCGGCCATAACGTGATGCACGGCCAGTATGACTGGATGGGCGATCCGGCCATTAACTCCAAGGTCTTTGACTGGGATAACACCTGCACCAACACGGCCTGGAAGCAGACTCACAATTTCGAGCACCACACGTTCACCAACGTGCTCGACAAGGACCATGACATTGGTTATGGCATTCTGCGCATGTCCGATGATCAGGACTGGGAGCCGCGCTTCCTGTTCAACCCGATCCTGGCAGGCATCCTGGCCACCTTCTTCCAGCACTTTGTGGCGATCCAGAGCCTCAAGCTGGAGGACTACCTGGTCTACAAGACCAAGACCAAGGAAGAGCTGAAAGCGGAGTTCAAGCCGACCTGGAAAAAGATGCGCAAGCAGCTGTTCAAGGACTACCTGCTGTTCCCGGCACTGGCTGGCCCGTTTGCGCCCTTCGTGTTTGCCGGTAATGTGACCGCCAACCTGGCGCGCAACCTGTGGTCTTCCCAGGTGATCTTCAATGGTCACTTCCCGGAAGAGGTGGAGCAGTTCCCGGAGTCCGTGATTGAGAACGAGACCCGTGGTCAGTGGTATGTCCGTCAGCTGCTGGGCTCGGCCAACTTTGAAGGCGGCCGTCTGATGCACGTGATGAGCGGCAACCTGAGCTTCCAGATCGAGCACCACCTGTTCCCGGACATGCCGGCCCATCGCTACGCGAAAATTGCGCCGGAAGTGCGTGCCATCTGTGAAAAGCACGGTCTGCCTTATAACACTGGCTCGTTTGTGAAGCAGTCTCTGAGTGTGTGGAAGCGGATCTTCAAGCTGTCTTTGCCCAGCAAGACCCAGGGCGGCAGCGACAAGGGGCCACTCAATGGTCTGCGTGCCAAAGTGGTGTCCCTGACCCGTGAACCGCAGTCAGAAACCCGCAAGGCTGCCTGATCACTCCCGGGCAGCTCGATCTCCTGGTTGGGGCCGGTCCTGCGCTGGTTCCGGCCCTGCCATCCTTATGCTACTCTCAGTCAATCTGAGAGTAGCTTTTTTTATTTGGGGACAAGGCAGAACGCATGGCAGAAATGACAGATTCCGGTGTGCTGTTACGAATGGCCTACAAGGCCATGATTAACGCCGGTATTGATGCCGATGCCGTGTTGGCAGAAGTCGGTCTCGACAAATCCATTCTTCAGGTTCCTGACCTGCGTACGCCCCACGATGCCCAGGAATGGTTCTGGCAGGCACTGGAGAAAGTCTCCGGTGATGAACACGTCGGCCTGCACCTGGGTGAGCATATTCCTGTTTACAAGGGCCAGGTCCTGGAATACCTGTTCCTGTCCAGCCCCACTTTTGGCGAGGGCCTGAAACGTGCCCTGGATTACCAGCGCCTGCTGTCAGACGCTGCCCAGGGCGAATTGTTCGAGGAAGGGGATCGGGTCTTTCTCAAACAGATGATCTGGAGCAAACGTCTCAGCCATCTCAATGAATGCATGATGATGGGCGTGATCAAGTTCTTTCGTTTCGTCACTGACGGTGCCTTCGAGCCGCTTGAAGTCCACTTCGGTCATAGCCGTCATGCGGACCAGCAGGAATACGAGCGGCTCTTCGATTGTCCGGTGAAGTTCGATATGCCGAGTATCGGCATGTACTTCGATGCCCGGGTCATGAATCTGCCGTCGGCCCACCACGAGCCGGAACTGTTGCACCTGCACGAGCAGCTGGCCAGCGAACAGGTGGCCCGTCTGGAAAAGCAGGATCTGGTCGCCCAGGTCAATCGCCTGATCGGCGAGCTGCTGGAATCCGGCCATGCCAATCTGGAAGAAGTGGCCGAGCGACTGGGCATCAAGGCTCGCCAGTTGCGTACCCGGCTGGCCGATGCCGGTACCAACTTCAACCAGCTGGTTGCCGATTATCGTTGCCGTCTGGCCAAACGCCTGCTCGCCGGCACCGAGGAATCCATCGACGAAATCGTCTATCTCACCGGTTTTTCGGAACCGTCCACCTTCTATCGGGCGTTCAAGCGCTGGGTCGGTATGACACCCATTGAGTATCGAAAGTTGAAGGCGGAAGAAGATGCCGCGGAGAGAAGTTAGGCGTCGATCGTGGGCAACAGAAAAGCAAAAGAAAGGCGCCGAGGGCGCCTTTTTACGGTTTGTCCGTGAAAGATTTCATGGCTCCACCTCATGGCACCATCCTTGCTTCACCGGGTAGTGGGGCATTCATCAATACATTGAATCGGTGTTAACCAGTGAAAGAATTTCTTCGCAAAGTGTTTTCTCCCATCCTCAATCCGTTTGAGTCCGGCGATGACAACTATGCCTATCGTCCGTCGCACCGGAAAATCCTGATCGTGGTGGGGGCCTTGTTTCTGGTGCTGTCCACCGGGGCGGCAGCGGCAACGGTGGTGGCTGAGTTGTACGGCGGGCTGATCCCGGTGGCGGTTTTCCTGGCAGTGGGGCTGGTGTGTGAAGTGGTCGGTCTGTTGGGGAGCGACAAGGCCGTGGCCCGCATGTGGAAGAGCAAGTAATCACCCCGTTGGAGCCTTGTTCACTAGGCGAAGGGCCAGTGAAAAAGGGGTACCCGAAAGAGTCGCCTTGCAAGTAAGGCTCCAACGGTCCAGGTAGCGTGCCCTCTGTTCAAAGCACCATGGCGGCGAGCCAGCCAGCGGCAATCAGCGGCAGGTTGTAATGAATAAAAGTGGGAATCACCGTGTCGCGGATATGGTCGTGCTGGCCATCAGCGTTCAGACCGGCGGTGGGTCCCAGCGTGGAGTCCGAGGCCGGGGAACCGGCGTCACCCAGGGCAGCCGCACTGCCCACCAGGGCGGCGGTGGCCAGCGGAGAGAAACCCAGTGCCAGGCAGAGCGGCACATACAGGGTGGTGATGATGGGGATGGTGGAAAACGACGAGCCAATCCCCAGCGTCACAAACAAGCCGAGCAGTAATAGCAGTGCCGCTGCCACCGGCGGGCTTTGCAAACCACTGGTCACACTCTCCACCAGCAATGGCACCTGTCCGCTGGCACCCACCACGGCAGCGTAGCCGTTGGCAGCAATCATGATAAAGCCGATCAGGGACATCATTTTCACGCCCTGGGTAAAGGCATCCTGGGATTCCCGCCAGGGCACCACGCCCCCCGCTGTAAACACCATAAACCCCACCAGGGCGCCGAGAATGATGGAATCGCTGTAGAGCTGAAGTGCCAGGGCGGCGGCCAGGGCAATGGCGGCGACGATCACATTTCGCAGCGAAAGCGGCGCGTGTTGCTCTTCGCCCGGCAGCGTTACCGGCCGGTAGTCGCGGGGCTTGCGATAACGGATGAAGGCGAGAATCAAGCCCACCACCATGCCGGCAGCGGGCAGCAGCATGGCCAGGGGCAGTTCCCCCTTGGGAATTTCCAGACCCGCTTTTGCCAGGCTGGGGCCAAGTTGGGTATGCAGGAAAATGCTGCCGAAACCCACCGGCAACACCATATACGGGGTAATCAGCCCGAAGGTGAGCACACAGGCCGCCAGTCGCCGGTCCAGGCGCAGCTGGTGCATCACTTCCAGTAGCGGTGGCACCAGGATCGGGATAAAGGCGATATGAATGGGCACCAGGTTCTGGCTCATGATGGCGGCGGCCAGCAGCACCGTGAGTAGCAGCGTGCGAATCAGTCGCAGCTGGTCCGGCGCCGGGGTGCGACCGAGCCGGGCAATGATCCGTGCGGCCAGCCATTCGGTAATCCCGGAGCGGGCAATGGCCACCGCAAAGGCCCCCAGCAGGGCATAACTCAGGGCGATATTGGCGCCGCCACCCAGGCCGTCGCCAAAGGCAGACAGGGTGCTTTGCAGGTCCAGGCCACTGCCCATGCCGGCCACCAGCGCCGCGCAGAGCAGGGCGAGTACCACGTTCATGCGCGCAATGCTCAGGCCCATGAGCAGAATCACGGACCAGACAATGGGGTTGAGAAACAGGCTCATGGCGCCTCCGCCGAACGGGCTGGATCAGGTAAAGGCGCGGAGTTTAGCAGGGGGAGGGGAGCGCGCGCGAACCGGCTGAACCGCCGACGCACCGGGTTAGACATGCCACCTCAATTGGCGCCAGGGGATTTGCCCGACGCTGACGCTGTGATTAGCGTTCGTCGGTGCGATGGGCTTCCCCCTCGATGGTTACATTGCCATCGTCCCGGCCGGGGGGCTGCTGAAACGGGTTGGGACCCTGTCGGGTATAACTGCTGTAGGTGAAGCCTCCTCCCTGCATGGTGGTAAAGCCCTGCAGGGTACCTTTCTCTATCACCTTGCGGGCCATGGCACGGCGGGAGCCTGGCAGCAGCAGGGCAAAGCCCACCGCGTCAGTAATGAAGCCGGGGGTGATCAGCAGGGCGCCGCCGAGCAGCAGCATGATCCCTTCCACCATTTCCTGGCCGGGCATGTCGCCTTGCTGCATGCGCTGGTTCAGTCGCACCCAGGTTTCCAGTCCCTGGCGGCGAAACAGATAGCTGCCCAGCAGGGCAGTAACCACCGTGGCGATGATGGTGATCGGCCAGCCGATCAGGCCGGCGACTTTCGCCAGTACCAGTACTTCCAGCAGGGCAAAAGCGAAGATGAAGAAGAAAATGCGACCGAAACCCATGGGGTGTCCTGTGTCAGAAGTCTGTGTGTTCAAACATGGTGGTAATTGGACAGGGATTCAAGGGACAGGTTCAGTGTCCAGGGAATCGGCCAGTTGCTGACGAAGCCAGCGATGGGCGGGGTCCCCGTTCTGGGCGTCGGGCCAGAGCGCATAAATCGGTACCGGGGGAATCGCTACCGGGAACGGCAATATCTGCAATTGCAGCCCATGGGCATAATGGCGAGCCAGACGCTCGGGCACCGTGGCGATCATGTCCGAGCGGGCGGTGACGGCGAGCATGCTGGCAAATTGGGTCACCCGGGCGCCTGTGCGTCGCTGCCAGCCAGGCGCGTTAAGTACCAGATCCAGCGGCAGTCGACGGTGACGCTCCGGCAACACCACGTGTTCCGCCTCCAGGAAGCGCCTTTTGCTGCAGCGACCGTGAAATTGCGGGTGACCCCGCCGGGCAACCACCACCAGATTTTCTTCCAGCAGGACGTGCCGACGTAGCCGGCTGTCTTCCGGCACAAATGCATCCACGGCCAGGTCCGCATGGGCCTTGTGCAGGGTGTCCGCCATGTTGTCACCGACCGGCGCCACTTCCAGCATTACGTCCGGTGCGTGCTGGCGGATCCGTTGCAGTAAGGGCGGAAGCAGTACCATCTCGAAATAATCAGTGCTGAGCAGACGGAAATGCCGTTGGCTGGTGGCAGGGTCAAAGCGATTGCGCGGATCCAGAACGTCGCGCAGGGAAGCCAGTTGGGGCGCCAGATGCTGATGCAGTTCCCGGGCACGGGGAGTGGGCAACATGCCCTGGCGAGTCCGCACAAACAGCTCGTCGCCCAAGGTATGACGCAACCGTTGCAGTGCCGCGCTGATCGCTGGCTGGCTCATGCCAAGCTGTTCTGCCGCCCGGGACAGCTGCCCTGCCTCCATGATGGCGTGGAATACTGGCAGCAGGTTCAGGTCGACACTGCGTAAATTCAGTTTCATGGATATTACTTATATCAAATATCAATTAGGAAAAGGAATACCCGGTGTCTATTTTCAACGGTGTGCGCAACAACATGCTTGAACCGGAGAATAACAATGGACCAGCAACTCACTACCTTTGTGACAGTTTTTATTGTCCTCGCCGCGATCTGGGAAGTCCTCGCCGGACGGACCCGCGACGGAAAAAAGACCCGTCAGGACTGGAAGGTCGCCTTCCTGGCCACCCTGATGATGGTGGTCGTGCAACGGCCCCTGGTACTACTGCTGTTGACGTTGGGGCTGTCCGGCCTGTTTCCTGGCAGTGCGGGCTCCCTGGCCTGGCTTGAAGAGCAGTATTTCTGGCCGACCCTGATCGTCTTCTTCTGCATCGAAGAATTTATCCATGGCTCCTTCCACCTGTTTGCCCACAGCCGCCGACCGAAGAACCGGCTGCTGCAATGGGTGCAGGCGTTCTACAAGATGAGCCATCGCCCCCACCACCTGGCCGGCGGCCAGGACAACAAGGGGCAATTGTCTGTGACCCAGACCTTTGTGAACGGCTGGGCCTGGTGGCTGATCATGCCCAACTACACCTTCCAGCTGGTGTGCCTGTATCTGGGGCTGGTGGAGGTGTTCCTGATCGGAACCGCCATCAAGGGCATCTGGGCGGCCCAGACCCATGTGAACTGGAACTGGGATCTGTATTTTCATAACCACCGGTGGGCCTGGGTGCGCAAGACCATGTGGGCACTGGCCCATGTGCTGACCTTCCCGACCCAGCATCACCATCATCATTCCCGTGGCCCCAATTCCGCCAGGAACGTGACCTCCACGCTGGCCATTTACGACTGGCTGATTTTCGGCACCCTGGCCATCGAGAAGGAGAAACCCGCGATGTATGGCTGGCGGCAGAATGATGACGAAGCCAACAGCGTGTTGAAGCGTTATTTCTTCTGGGATGTGCGTCAGTACATGCCGGGCGGAGCGGCGAAAGCGAAAAAGAAACGCGAAGACAAACTGGCGAAAGCGGCCTGAGTGCCGCCGCGCTGATCACACCGTGTTTCGTTGCGGGAGAGCACGGGATCTTTCAGGCCCTGCCGGGGTAACCCGGTGGGGCTTTTTATAAATCAGTAGCGAGTGACGAGGAGCGAGTTGCGAAAAGATAAAACCGGGGACCGGATGCGCCAGGGTTTCTACGACGATCTTGTTGGTGGTGTGCCTTTACGACGGCATATCTATGAAACCGCTGTAGGAACAGAGCGCAGCGAAGTAACGCATGCAGTACAGTGCGGCCCGAAGGGTGAGCGTAGCGAATAGTCCTCTTGAGGGGCGAACTGAGTGTGAACGCGGAAATCATCCGAAGGATGATCAGGCGCTTCAAGGCTCGGCAGCTTTTAGAAAAGAGTGCGGGGACGGATGTGTCTGCCGCCTCGCTTCGCTCGGTTCGCCCCTCAAGAGGAGCTCCTACAGCGGCTATCGTTGATAGATTGGGAGTACAACCCACAAACAAAAGAGCCGCACCTTGCGGCGCGGCTCTTTTGTCGATCATGTGGCGAAAGCCTCAAACCGTGTTGCAGCTTGAGGCTTGCAGCTGTTACGCACCCAGCAGCATCTGGCCACACACACGCACCACGTTGCCGGTCAGACCCTGAGAGGCCGGGCTGGCAAAGAAGGCGATGGTTTCAGCCACGTCTACCGGCTGGCCGCCCTGGTTCATGGCGTTCATGCGACGGCCCGCTTCACGGATGGTGAAGGGGATAGCGGCGGTCATCTGGGTTTCGATGAAGCCCGGGGCCACGGCATTGATGGTGATGCCTTTCTCGGCGTACTCGTCCTTGTAGGCATCGATCATGCCGATCACGGCTGCCTTGGAAGCGCCGTAGTTGGTCTGGCCCAGGTTACCGGCGATACCGGCGATGGAGCTGATGGAGATGATGCGCCCACCTTCACCCATGCCGCCGTCAGCCAGCAGTTTTTCGTTGATGCGCAGCTGGCTGGCGATGTTGATGTTCAGCACCATGTCCCAGAATTTCTCCGGCATGTTGCCCAGCATCTTGTCACGGGTGACGCCGGCATTGTGCACGACCACGTCGTAGCCGCCGATTTCCTTCGCCTTGGCAGCGATAGTGGCGGGGGCGTCGTCAGCGGTGATGTCCAGTTCCAGGGTATCGCCACCGATCTGCTCGGCCACCTGGTTCAGGTCATCAGCCATGGGCGGGATATCCAGCACGGTCACGGTGGCGCCGTCGCGGGCCAGGACTTCGGCAATGGCCGCACCGATACCGCGGGAACCGCCGGTGACCAGCGCTTTTTTGCCCGCCAGCGGCTTGTCCCAGTCAAACTTGGTCGCCTTGAAGCCAGCTTCGGAAACACGAACCACCTGGCCGGACACGTAGGCGGATTTCGGCGACAGGAAGAAGTGCAGGGGAGACGCCAATTGTGCTTCAGCGCCTTCGTCTACATACACCAGCTGGGCGGTGGCGCCTTTCTTGATTTCCTTGCCCACAGAACGGGTGAAACCTTCTAGGGCACGCTGGGCCACACGGGTGGCGCCGGTCTGTTTTTCCGGGGTGCGGCCAATGACCACAACGCGGGCACATTTTTCCAGCTTGCGAATCACCGGGTGGAAGAATTCCCACAGGGCTTTCAGCTCATCCGGGTTCTGGATACCGGTGGCATCGAATACCAGGCCCTTGAACTTGGCATCGTCTTCCCGGTTGGCGGTGTAGTTGTCCGCGCTCACGCCCAGCTTGCCGGCTTTCTTCTGCAGCTCGGTGGCGTTGCCGGTGTTGGCCAGCACGGCGACCTGTGCTTCCGGCGCCCCTTTCAATGTCGCGAGGACGGTATCGATACCGGTGGAACCGTTGGCGGCGCCCACCAGTACGCGGCCCTTGATGAAAGAAGCCTGGCCCGGCTGCCAGCGATCGAGAATCACCGGGATGGGGAGATTGATTGCGCCAAACAGCGCCTTGCCCATAGAGGAATTGGCAATCGCCTGATAGGTATCGCTCATGATCCTGTCCTTTGCCATCAGAAGATGAATGTGTCTGGCTACATTAGTGCAACCAGAGCGAGTTTAAAGATGTGCCAGGGAAAGAACGGCCAAAATCAGACTTCTTTCGTAGGGCATGGGAATCAGCCCTGTCGCACACTGGCGCGTATTGAATCACTGCAATGTGGCAGGTGTATTGACCGGCGCCGGGAGTCAAACAGGCGTTTGAGCCAATGAGGCCGTGCCGGTTGCGGGTAGACTGCGCCCATTCGAGTGAATACTGTAGCGTTTTCACGCTGTCGTTGCTCACCGCCATCTTTAGAGGACATGACTATGCTGGCAGGTAAAGCCGTACGTAAGGTTGCCATTATCGGCGGTAACCGTATCCCGTTTGCCCGTTCCAACTCTGCGTATATTGATACCAGCAACCAGGAAATGCTGACTGCTGCTATCGACGGTCTGGTGGATCGTTTCAAGTTGCACGGCGAGAAGATCGACGAAGTGGCTGCCGGTGCAGTAATGAAGCACGCCCGGGATTTCAACCTGGTGCGCGAATCCGTACTGGGCTCCAAGCTGGCCCCGGAAACCCCGGCCTATGACCTTCAGCAAGCCTGCGGCACCGGTCTGGAAGCCGCCATCCTGGTGGCCAACAAGATTGCGCTGGGTCAGATCGATTGCGCTATCGCCGGTGGTGTGGACACCACCTCTGACGCGCCGCTGGGTGTGAACGAGGAAGCCCGCAAGGTGTTCATGGCGCTGAACCGTGCCAAGACCAACGGCGAACGCGCCAAGCTGGGCCTGAAGCTGCTCAATCCGAAATCCCTGATGCCCGACATCCCCAAGAACGGCGAGCCCCGTACCGGCCTGTCCATGGGTGAGCACCAGGCGATCACCGCCAAAGAGTGGGGCATTGCCCGGGAAGACCAGGACGAGCTGGCGTGGAAATCCCACCAGAACCTGGCCAAGTCCTATGAAGATGGCTGGCAGGATGACCTGATCAGCCCGTTCAAGGGTCTGGAGCGCGACAACAACATGCGCGGTGACTCCACCCTGGAAAAACTGGCTACCCTGAAGCCTTGCTTCGGTGGCCCGGACGGCACCATGACCCCGGCCAACTCCACCCCGCTGACCGACGGTGCGTCCACAGTACTGCTGGCCACCGAAGAGTGGGCCAAAGAGCGTGGCCTGCCGGTACTGGCCTACCTGACCATCGGTGAAGCCGCTGCCGTGGACTTCATCGGCAAGAAAGAAGGCCTGCTGATGGCACCGGCCTACGCTGTGCCGAGCATGCTGGACAAGCTGGACCTGACCCTGCAGGACTTCGATTTCTACGAAATCCACGAAGCCTTCGCGTCCCAGGTACTGTCTACCCTGAAAGCCTGGGAAGACGAGACCTTCTGCAAAGAGCGTCTGGGTCGCAAGAAGGCGCTGGGCAGCATCGACCGCAGCAAACTGAACGTGAAAGGCTCCTCCCTGGCAGCCGGCCACCCGTTCGCTGCCACCGGTGGCCGTATCATCGCCAACGCGGCCAAGCTGCTGAACGAAAAAGGCTCCGGCCGCGCACTGATCTCCGTGTGTGCTGCTGGCGGTCAGGGCGTGGTAGCGATTCTCGAGAAATAATCGCTGGCATGACGCAAAAAACCGGCCTTCGGGCCGGTTTTTTTATGCCTGAAATATCCGCTGCCCACGGATTCATGCTGGTTTCAGGTAGCGTTCAGGGTAAATTCAGGTTGTGCTCTTAGAGTGTTTCCTATCCCCACAGGGACCCAAACCCAACAGGAAAGGAGCAACACCATGAGATTTTCCCGAACCCCTCTGATTGCCGCCCTGCTCGGCGTGGCCGCCGCCGGTACCGTTCATGCGGATGATGTACCCCACCAGCAAGTGCCACAGTTAGTGAAAGACGGCACAATCCAGTCTCTGGAGACGCTGGACAAGGTGGCCATGGATACGCATCCCGACGCACAGATCACCGACACCGATCTGGAAAACGAATACGGTCGCTACATCTATCAGGTGGAGCTCCGTGATGGTCAGGGCCAGGAATGGGATGTGGACATTGATGCCAGTACCGGCGATGTGCTGAAGGATGAACGGGACTGAAATTGTGACAATGTCGAAACGGGTCAGCAGGGCGGGGTTACTCGCCCTGCTTGGCCTGTTTTCCAGTTCGTCGATTGCGGACGATGTCAGCCACGAAGAAGCTCTGCGTCTTCGGGAGCAGGGCGTGGTGCTGCCGTTTGAAACTGTACTGGATGCTATCCTTGGCCGTTATCCGGAGGCTCGCTTGCTGGAAGTGGAGCTGGAACGGGATGACGGTATCCTGATTTATGAAATCGAGTTGTTGACCCGTGACAGGGTGGTGCGCGAACTGGAAATCGATGCCCGTGACGGGGCCTGGCTGGATGATGAGCGAGACGATTGATGCGGCTGATGTTGGTGGAAGACAGCGTATCCCTGGCCGATCAATTGATCCCCATGTTGCGCGAACACGGCTATGCGGTGGATTGGCTGGCTGATGGTCGAGATGCCCTTGTCAGGGCCCATGATGATCCCTTCGATCTGGTGATTCTGGATCTGGGGCTACCCGGTATGGATGGTCTGCAGGTTCTGCGGCAGTGGCGAGCAGAGGGGCTCGGTGTGCCGGTGTTGATTCTCACCGCCCGGGACAGTTGGTCGGAAAAAATCGAGGGGCTGCAGCTGGGCGCCGACGATTACCTGACCAAACCGTTCCATCCGGATGAATTACTGCTGCGGATGCAGGCCCTGTTGCGGCGTAGCCACGGCAACGTCAATGATGCCGGTTTGCGTGTGGGCAGCCTGACACTGGATGAGCAGCGCCAGAGTGTCTGGCAGGGTGAGCAGGAAATGACGCTTACCGGTGCCGAATTCCGCATGTTGCGATATTTCATGCACAACCCGGGTCGGTTGTTATCCAAGGGGCAGCTGGCCTCCCACCTGTATGACAACGAAAGTGACCGGGATTCCAATGTACTGGAAGTGCACGTGAATCGCCTGCGCCGCAAACTCGGCAAGGATGTGATCGAAACCCGCCGGGGGCAGGGCTATGTCTTTATCGGGGGGCAGGGATGACCTCCATCGGCCGTCGCCTGGGTATCAGCCTGTTCGTCAGCTTGCTGCTGGCGGGGCTGTTGATTAGCCAGGGGGCGCTGTGGTGGCTGGAGCGAGAACAACGTGACTCGCTCAGCGCCTCGCTGCGTGACGATGCGGCCGGGGTGCTCACCGCCATTGGCCGGGACCGGAATGATGTGCTGACGCTGGACCCGACGCGACTGCATCCGGCTTACCGGCGGCCTCTCTCCGGACGTTATTTCGTGGTGCTGGTGGGTGACAGCCGCTGGCGCTCCCGGTCACTGTGGGATGCCACGCTGTCCATGCCGGAGTCCCCCGGCATGGACCCGATGCTGCAGCCCGGGCCGGGCGGTCAGCAGTTACTGCGTTACCGCGGTGAATACCGGATGAACGATCAGCCGGTGACCATCGTTGTGGCCCAGGATTACACCCCGGTGATGACCGCGTACGCCCGCACCCGCACCGCTGTGCTGATTGCCTGGCTGGTGGTGCTGCTGGTGTTGGCAGGGGTGCAACAGTGGTTGTTGCGCCGGGGGCTGTCGCCGTTGCGGCAAGCCCGCAAGGAGATCGAACAGCTTCGCGGTGGCCAGCGCAATACGCTCAATGAAAACGTGGCGCTGGAGTTGCACCCGCTGGTGGTGGAAATCAACCGTCTGCAACGGCATACCGAACAACAGCTGCAGCGCTCCCGCCATGGGCTGGGGGACCTGGGGCATGCGCTGAAAACCCCGCTGGCGGTGTTGAAAAATCGCTGCAATGCACAACTGAAAACCGCGGATCCTGCCCTCCATGCATTGCTGCAAGAGCAGCTGGATCAGATGGAAGCGACGATCCGCCGGGCGCTGGGACGGGCCCGCGTGGCGGCGGGGGTAACGGCCAGCAACCGGTTTTGTCCGGCCGATCATGTGCCCCTGCTCGTCACGACACTGGAGCGGGCTCATCACCGTTCCCTGCAAGTGACGGTAGAAGGGGACCAGCTGACCGCTCTGCCACTGGAGCGGGACGATATGCTGGAAGTGCTGGGCAATCTGCTGGATAACGCGTTCAAATGGGCAAAAAGCCACATTCGCCTGACACTGGATCAAGGTGACGGACAGCTGTGCCTGTGTGTGGAGGATGATGGTCCGGGGATTGCCCCTGAGCGTCGCCAGCAGGTCCTGCAGCGGGGTCAGAGGCTGGACGAACGCACACCGGGGGATGGCCTTGGGCTGGCCATTGTCAGCGATACCGTGGCGGCTTATGGCGGCGATCTGTCCCTGGGGGAAAGCCCGCTGGGGGGCTTGCAGGTGGTGGTGCGGCTACCGCTTCTGCTTGGTGGACGCCAGCCATCGTGATCACCGGCAGGGAACCTGGCCAGGGTGAGCGCACTCGGACCATAAACCCCTGACAACGCCTGAGTAAGGAGAGCCCCATGAAAGAACAGCGGTTGTGGCTGGTGCTGCTGGGACTGTTACTGGCCGGACGACTGGCCGCGGCACCGGTTTCTCTTGATGCCCGTCTGACGGATTTCGCCTATCCCTTCCCGGTGCAGATGTTGAGTCTGGAGGATCAGCAACAGGATCTGGAGATGGCCTACATGGATGTGGCGCCGAAACAGGGCAATGGAAAAACAGTCCTGCTTTTGCACGGCAAGAATTTTTCCGGTGCGTACTGGCAAGACACCATGTCGGCCTTGTTGTCCGAAGGGTATCGGGTGGTAGCGCCGGACCAGATCGGGTTTGGCAAGTCATCGAAACCGGCGCATTTTCAATACAGCTTCCAGACCCTCGCCGACCAGACCCGCCGTCTGCTGGATACCCTGAAGGTGGACCGTGTCACAGTGGTGGGGCACTCCATGGGGGGCATGCTGGCCACCCGCTTTGCGTTGATGTTTCCGGATCGCAGCGATGCACTGGTGCTGGTTAACCCCATTGGCCTGGAAGACTGGCAGCGCAAGCAGGTGCCATGGCAGTCCGTGGACGCCTGGTATCAGGGAGAAATGAACAAGAACCCGGAGAAGGTCAAAGCCTACATGACCCGCAGCTATTTTGATGGTCAGTGGAAAAAGATCTATGACCCCCTGCTCACCCTGCAGCAGGGGTGGATGCGTGGTCCGGATTACCGGCGCATTGCATGGAATTCCGCATTGCACTACGACATGATCTACAGCCAGCCGGTGGTGCATGATTTCGATCGGCTGACCCTGCCCACATTACTGATTATCGGTACCCGTGATCGAACCGCACTGGGACGTAACCGGGCTCCGGAAGCGCAAAGGGATCAGCTGGGCCGTTATGATCGCCTGGGCAAGGAGGCTGCCAGTCGCATTCCTCATGCGGCCCTGGTGGAGATGGACGGCATTGGCCACGTGCCTCAGTACGAGGCGTTTGATGATTATATCGCCGCGCTCAAGGCCTTTCTGAACAGGCACTGACAGCGGTTGCCTTGCACGGGTTTCAGGCGAGCTTGCCTGCGGCTTTGATGGTTACCGGTATGCCACTCATGAATGCCTGGTTGCTCAGCTTTTCGAAGCTGCCCGGACCGTGGGGCAGCAGGGCATTGATATTCACCCCCGGGTAGCGATTGGCCACGGTCAGCCCCGGGGTTTTCTGGTTGCCCCTGCCATGGGTCATGGCTACCACGCCGGGCCGCAGGGAGTCATCCCCGCGGGCCTGCGCCATCACTTCCCCGTACTCGTTTTTGAGGATCAAATGGTCGCCATCAGCCAGTCCCAGTGAGGCCATGTCCTGGGGGTTCATGTGCAAGGGATTATGGTCATGCTGACCCCGTTTCAGGTTGGCCACATTCTGGTACCAGCTGTTGTGCATGTAGTTGGTCCGCAGAGTGATCAACCGGAATGGCGGGGCAGTGTGTTTGAGGGCATCGAACTGTTGCCGCGCCAGGGTAATGGCTTCGGCAAACAGGGGCGGACAGCAGTCCACCCGTTTGTCGTCGGTCTGCACGAAGTCCCTGTAGAGGCGGCCAATGGGCTGGGTGTCGAGAACCACGGTACCGGAGGGGGCCTGCTTCAGGGTCGCCACGTCCAGCTGGTGTCGGGACATCATATGTTCCAGTCGCCCGAAGGGGTTGGCCGGGGTCTGCTCCAGCAGAGGGGCGCTTAAGCCCATGCGTTGCAGTAGCCGGGACAGGATCCACCATTCTTCCTTGCGTTGATGGGCTGGCGGCACCACGGCATCGGTGTATTGCACATGGGGCCGGTACTGCATGCCCAAGCCGCAGATATTGATATCCGGTCGCTCCAGCATATCTGCGGAGGGGAGCAGAAAGTGGGCGTACTCCCCGGTGGCGTTGCGAAACAGGTCGATGACAACAAGCAGGTCCAGTTTTTCCAGGGCCTGGCGCCAGCGATCTTCGCCGCCCACGCTGAGCAGGGGGTTGCCGGCAATCACCACCAGGGCCCGCACAGGGTTGTCGTCATCCAGGATCATGTCCGGCAGCAGGTTGCTGGGCAGGGCGCCCCGGATATGCCGTAGCTCGCCGTATCGGGTGGAGAAGAACAGGCTGTCGTCAGGCCGGGCACGGCCCGCTTTGGCGGCCGGGTAGAAGCCCTCGCTGTAGAAATTGCCCCCTTCCCTGTCCAGGTTGCCGGTGACGAAGCTCAGCATCTGCAGGAGCCAGTAGCAGAGGGTGCCCTGTCGACCCATGTTGACGCCGGTGGACATGTGCACCGAGGCACGCTTGGCCGCGCTGAAGGTATCCGCCAGGGCACGGATATCTCCAGCGCTAAGCCCCACCACATCGGCCACGCTGTCGGCGGAATAGGGCGCGATCACCTCACGCAGTTCATCCACGTGATTGCTATGGTCGCGCAGCACGGCTTGGTTGAAACGACCCAGCGCATCAATCTCGTGGAGCAGGGCGGCCATGAGATAGAAGTCGGTGTCCGGCAGAATCTGTATCACCTCGCCGGTCTTCGGGCTGGCGGATTCGATCCTGCGTGGGTTGATGTAAAAGACACGGGCGCCCCGTTGGCAGGCCGCGCGAATTTTGGCCATGGGATCGGCAATGGAAATAAAGCTCATGTGTGAGACTTTGGGGTTTTCGCCGAAGATCAGGAGGCAGTCCGTATTGTCGATATCCGGTAACGGGTGCAGGGTGCTGGTGCCGAAAACGGCTTCGCCGGCAGCAAACTTGTTGGAGCAGTCCTGGGTGCCGGAGTTGAAGATACGGCGGCTGCCGATACCCATGAAAAACTCACCGATACCCTGGCTGCCAAGGGCATTGAAGGCGGTGGGGTTGCCGATATATCCGCCGATGGCATCCGCACCATACTGGTCGCGGATCTGTGCAAGCTGATCTCCCACAGCGGCGATAGCGCTATCCCAGTCTTGCTGATGCCATTGCCCTTCACCGGGCTGCCGGGAGCCCTCACGTTGCAGGGGGTAGTCCAGGCGATCCGGATCCTGGTGAATGGCCAGGTAATTGACGCCCTTGTGACAGGCGAACCCCTGACTGACAGGATGGTTCCTGTCGGGTTGCAGGCGCTGGACAATGTTGTCTTCCACCTGGGCCACCAGGCCACAGGAGGGTTCGCAGACGCGACAGAACGTGGCTATTGTTTTCATGGCTCGGGTCTTTTGTCTCTCCCTTTCTCTCAGGCTAGCCCGAAGTGATGGAGCAGTCCTATGACCCGAATACCCAGTGAGTCGTTATTGGCGGTGTATCAGTCGTTTTTCACCGGTTTGAGGGCGGCCATGATCAACGCCACGGCCTGTTGGCTCACCGCTTCCATGTCGTCCCGGTTCACATAGATGCCATCGATGACCAGGCGGCAGAGCCCGTGAATGGTGGCCCAGCTGGCCTGGGCAACCCGTAGTGGATCCGTGTCAGCGGGAAGTCGCCCCTGAAGCTGGCTGCCCAGCCGCTCGGCATAGTGGCGGAAACTGCGGTAGGCCACCGCTTTCAGTTCGTCGGTGGGATCTCCGCTTTTCCAGATGGTGCGACCAAACATCAGTTCATACTGTTCCGGGTGTTCGGTGGCAAAACGCAGGTACTCGCTGACAAAGTGCTGAATCCGTTCCCGGGAGCCGTCACCCTGCAATTGCCGGCCGATCATCTCATCCAGCTGGCTGAAGGCCTGGGTGGCCAGGGCGCAGAGCAGGGCATTCTTGTCACGAAAGTGATGGTAGGGTGCGGTGCGGGAGACGCCGGCCCGTTCTGCCAGTTTGCGCAGGGAGAGACCATCGATGCCGTCCTCGTCCAGCAAGCGGTTGGCTTCCCGAAGCAGTGTGGAATGCAGGTCGCCGTGGTGGTAGCGGGCGGGTCGTGACATGGGTAATCCAGTTGCAAGTTGAAAGTGGCAAGTTACAACGCGCTGTCAAAGCAGGCAGCAGACGAGCCGCCGGTTACGCGAACTAGCGGGTTTGAGCGCGGCCAGGGTGGTGCAGATTATGGCCACACAGATGCCGCGTTGAAACGTTCAACGTGTCACTTGCCAGGGTAGTTTCAGGAATAATCTTGACAGTGTCAAAATAAGCCATTAACTTGACGCCGTCCAGATGATTAACGCGTAGCCATCTTTGGTGACGATACGGAGCATACACCATGACAGCCGACCGCTATTCCAACCTGCTTTCCCCCCTGGATCTGGGCCACACCCAGCTCAAGAACCGGGTGATTATGGGGTCCATGCATACCGGACTGGAAGACCGTTTCTGGCAGTTTCCCAAGCTGGCAGCCTATTTTGCCGAGCGTGCCCGCGGTGGCGTTGGCCTTATTGTCACTGGTGGTTTCAACCCGAACAAGAAGGGCTGGTTTTATCCGTTCTCCGGGCTGTTCAACAGCCGCTTTGATGTGATGAACCACCGAAAGGTCACCGATGCGGTACATCGGGAAGGGGGCAAGATTGCCCTGCAGGTGCTTCATGCCGGCCGTTACAGTTACCACCCGTTCTCCCGCTCTGCCTCTGCCATCAAGAGCCCGATCAATCCGTTCAAGCCCAAGGCCATGTCCACCAAAGAGGTGGAGCAGACGGTGAAGGATTTTGCCCACACGGCCTACCTGGCCAAGAAGGCCGGTTACGATGGCGTGGAAATCATGGGCTCCGAAGGCTACCTGATTAACCAGTTCACTGCGCCGCGTACCAACAAGCGCAAGGACAAGTACGGCGGCAATGCGGAAAACCGCCGCCGTTTCCCGGTGGAAATCGTGCGCGAAACCCGCAAACGCTGTGGTGATGATTTCATCATCATGTTCCGCATGTCGGTGATTGATCTGGTCCCGGAAGGGTCCACCCGTGAGGAAGTGCTGGATCTGGCCAGGGAGCTGGAAGCGGCCGGCGCCAGTCTGCTGAATTCCGGTATCGGCTGGCACGAAGCCCGTGTGCCCACCATCGTTACCTCCGTGCCACGGGCGGCCTTCGTGGAGGCCACCCGCCAGGTGAAGGACGTGGTTTCCATTCCGGTGGTCGCGTCCAACCGCATCAACGATCCGGATGTGGCGGAAGAGATTCTCAAGAGCGGCCAGGCGGATGCCGTGTCCATGGCCCGCCAGTTGCTGGCGGACCCGGAGTTCGTGAAGAAGACCGAGCAAGGCAAAGCGGACGAGATCAATACCTGTATCGCCTGTAACCAGGCCTGTCTGGACCACACTTTCCAGCTCAAGCGGGCGTCCTGTCTGGTTAACCCCCGAGCCTGTCACGAAACCGAGCTGCTCTACCTGCGCACTGCCAAGCCGAAGAAGGTGGCGGTGGTGGGTGCCGGCCCGGCGGGGTTGTCCTGTGCCACGGTGGCGGCAGAGCGGGGCCATGACGTGACCCTGTTTGATCAGGCCGGCGAAATCGGTGGCCAGTTCAACATGGCCAAGGTGATCCCCGGCAAGGAAGAATTCCACAACACCATCCGTTACTTCGGCAAGCGGATCGAAAACACCGGCGTCACCCTGAAGCTTAATACGCGAGTGGAAGTGGCCGATCTGCAGGCTCAGGGTTTTGACGAAATCGTTATTGCTACCGGGGTGCTGCCGCGCACCCCGGGCATTCCCGGTATTGATCATCCCAAAGTGCTTTCCTATGTGGATGTCCTGCGTGGCAAGGCCCAGGTGGGTGAAAAGGTGGCCGTGATTGGTGCCGGTGGTATCGGCTTTGACGTGTCCGAGTTCCTGGCCGAACATCCCCGCGAGGGTGAGCAGCCTTTGCCGGAGTGGATGAAGGAGTGGGGCGTGGACATGAACAGCGATGCCCCGGGTGGGCTGGTGGAGCCGGACGTGGAAAAACCGGCCCGACAGATCACCTTGCTGCAACGCAAGCCAACCTCACTGGGCAAGGACCTGGGCAAGACATCCGGATGGGTACACCGTGCCACCCTGAAATCCCGCAATGTGGAAATGCTCAAGGGCTGTAGCTACGAGAAAATCGATGATGCCGGCCTGCATATCAAGATTGGCGAGGAAAGCCGGGTGCTGGACGTGGATCACGTGGTGATCTGTGCCGGTCAGGAATCCTTGCGCGAGCTGTATCAGGAAGACGCGAAAAACTTCCACCTGATCGGCGGCGCTGACCTGGCTGCAGAGCTGGACGCCAAGCGCGCCATTCGCCAGGGCGCGGAAGTGGCTGCTGCGTTGTAAAGACAGTTGAAAGTGTAAAGTTCAAAGTTGAAACGCGGGAAGGTTCCGCCTGTCCCTGAAAAGCAAGAGGCCGCGCTTATCGTTAAGCGCGGCCTCTTGCGTTTAAGACACTACAAACCGGTAGCGCGTTGTAACTTTCAACTTTGAACTTTCAACTAATTATTCGCCCGCAACCGCCGGGTCTTGAAGCTGCCAATCCCCATCTCGGTGACTACCTTGAACAGCGACAGCAGGACGCTCTCATCCGGTTTCGGGTCCTTTCCCTTGCCCATGCGATGCAGCTGACGGGAGAACCAGGACACTTCCATCATGGCCATTTCGTCGATCATCTTGATGCCGGTCTTGCGCGGCGTGACGCGGCTGATGACCCCTTCCTGCCCGGCGAGAATGCGGTTGGCCAGATCCGGTTCCACGGCCAGAGGACGGGCAATACCGACCAGGTCGGTGGCGCCGCTTTCCACCGCTTGCGCCATGGCCTGGGCCGAGCGGAAGCCGCCGGTGACCATCAGCGGTATGGAAACCCGCTGGCGAATGGCCTGGGCGTAGTCCAGGAAGTAGGCTTCCCGCTTCACCGTGCTTTCGCGCACACCTCTGGCGCCGGCCATGGCCGGGTTTTCATAGTTACCCCCGGAGATTTCCAGCAGATCCAGGCCTTCGGCGGCCAGGGTTTCGGCCAAGGTCATGGATTCTTCTTCGGTGAAACCACCACGCTGAAAATCTGCAGAGTTGAGTTTGATGCTCACCGGGTAATCCGGGCCAACGGCGTCGCGGATAGCGCGATAGATTTCCAGCGGGAAACGCATACGGTTTTCCAGGGAGCCGCCCCATTTGTCGTTACGACGGTTATGGTGGCCGGACAGGAACTGGCTGACCAGATAACCGTGGGCGCCATGGATTTGTACACCGGTAAAGCCGGCTTCTTTTGCCAGTGCCGCGCTGGTGGCAAAGCGCCGGATGATATCGAAAATCTCGTCTTCGTTGAGCGCCCGTGGCGTTTTGAAAGCGCTCTTGAGTTCCTTGCCGAAGGGCACCGCGGAGGGCGCTAGGGTATCGCCGCTGGCGAGCATGCGCGGGATCTGTTTGCCCGGGTGGTTCAGTTGCACCCAGATATCATTGCCCTGGCTCTGGCCCGCATCCGCCCAGCGTTTCAGCAGGGTCATGTCGCGCTTGTCTTCCAGCACCACGTTTCGGGGCTCACCGGTGTGGTTGCGGTCGACCATGATATTGCCGGTAATCAGCAACCCGGTGCCGCCCTGGGCCCAGCGACCGTAGAGTCGCTCCAGCGCCGGGGTCACATGATTATCGATGGTTCCCAGCGCTTCGCTCATGGCGGATTTGGCGAAGCGATTCTTCAGCGTTATTCCGCAGGGCAGGGCCAGTGATTGCCCGAGAGTGTCCGCGTGGCTCACGATTGTCCTCCAACGACCTGTTACGGTCAGCAGCTGTATAGTTTGATGATGGTCAAACTATAAGTTAGTTTTATACCCGTCAAACTGTTTTGTGGGGAGGTGCCGGTTTTGGCACGGAAAGACATATCGGAGAGCTCGGCGGAGCAGTTGGCAGCGGCCTTTCGGGCCCTGTCCAATCCTAACCGCTTGCGAATCTACCAGGTGATTCTGGAGCATTGCCGGGCCCATGGTCATGCGGATCTGGCGAAAGTGCCGGCGGGTTGTGCCTTCGGGGACTTCATGCAGCGTCTCAATATCGGTGCCCCTACGGTATCCCACCATGTGCGAGAACTGGCGGAGGCCGGGCTTATCCGGGTAGAAAGGGAAGGGCGGCGGCGCTATTGCCATACCCGGCCGCACATGCAGGCGACCCTGGCCCGTTTTTTTGAATTATAAGGAGAGAGCATAATGACAGCAGACCAGTGGGCGTTGTGGGGCTGCGGCATTTACTTTCTGACCGGCCTGCTGACCGGGGTGTGGAAGTACTGGCAGGTGGCTACCAGTGAAAAGGGGCGTGCCCATTACTACGTGGATGTGGCGCACCGGGCCAGCCTGATGTACGCCTTTGCCTGTCTGGTGCTGGAGCGGTTTGCGTTGCTTAGCGTCTGGGACGACTGGATCAATACGTTGGCCGTCCTGGCGAGCCTGCTGTTCTTCGGCCTGGCCATTGGCAGTTATATTCTCCACGGTTTTCTGCAGGACACCCGTAACCAGTTGCAACGGCCCCACCGCCTGGGTGGCGGCAGTGTGCCGGAGTTGGCCATGTCCGTGTTCATGGTGTCGTTGATCGTGGCCGAGGTGGGTGGTTTCGCGGTGTTGTTTGCCGGGTTTGTGATGCGTTGAGGCCACGCCCGCGATGGGCGTGGCGTATGCCGGGTTCAGGCCAGGCGGTTTTTCTCGGTGATCTGGCCGTTCAGGGTCCAGAAATCGTAGAGGATGCCCAGCCCGAACAGGCCGGCGGTGAGCAGGTAAATGATGCCGGTGATTACCTTGCCCATGTAGAAGCGGTGAATGCCGAAGATGCCCAGGAAGGTAAGCAGAACCCAGCCGATGTTGTAGTCGATACTACCGGGTTCGTAGCGCTCGTCGGCGGCATCATCCATTCCCGGGATCAGAAACAGATCGATGATCCAGCCGATGAAAAACAGCCCCAGCGTAAAAAACCAGATGGTGCCGGTGATCTGGCGACCGTAGTAAAACCGGTGGGCGCCCATAAAGCCGAAAATCCACAGCAGATAGCCGATGACCTTGCTGTGCGTATCCTGATTCTGCATGGCGATTAACCTCGTTTTATAGATCGACTTTCAGTGCGGCACTGGCGGCATTCGCCTTGTCACGCGCTTCCTGGATGGATTCACCACGGGCCAGGGCAACACCCAGGCGGCGGCTGCCCTTCACCTCCGGTTTGCCGAACAGGCGCACTTCGGTTTCCGGTTGGGCCAGGGCCTGGTCCAGCCCACGGTAACGCATCTGGTTGGAGTCGCCTTGCACCAGCAGTACCGAAGAGGCACTGGGCCCCCGTTGTTCGATGTCAGGGACTGGCAGTCCGAGAATGGCGCGGGCATGCAGGGCGAACTCGGACAGGTTCTGTGAGAGCAGGGTTACCAGGCCGGTGTCATGGGGGCGCGGTGACACTTCGCTGAAATACACCTGATCGCCCTTGATAAACAGCTCCACGCCGAAAATGCCCAGGCCGCCCAGTGCCTCGGTGATGGCACCCGCCACTTCCTGGGAGGCTTGCAGCGCCTTGTCGCTCATGGGCTGGGGTTGCCAGGATTCCTGGTAATCGCCATTTTCCTGACGGTGACCGATGGGGGAGCAGTAGGTGGTGCCATCCCGGTGGCGCACGGTAAGCAGGGTGATTTCGTAATCGAAGTCTACAAAGCCCTCAACGATCACCCGCCCCTGACCGGCGCGTCCTCCGGACTGGGCATAGTCCCAGGCGGACTGGATGTCAGTTTCGGTTTTCACGGTGCTCTGGCCCTTGCCGGAGGAACTCATCACCGGTTTGACCACGCAGGGCAGACCTATCTCGGCAACAGCCTGCTGGTATTCCTCCAGGCTTTCCGCAAAGCGGTAAGGGGAGGTGGGCAGTGACAATTCTTCTGCTGCCAGGCGGCGAATGCCTTCGCGGTTCATGGTCAGTCTTGCAGCCCGGGCAGTGGGCACCACGCTAAAGCCTTCGCTTTCCAGTTGAACCAGTTCGTCGGTGGCGATGGCTTCGATTTCCGGCACGATCAGTGCCGGCTTTTCCTGTTCGACCAACTGGCGCAGGGCGGCACCATCGAGCATGTTGATGACATGACGACGCTGGGCCACCTGCATGGCCGGGGCATGATCGTAGCGGTCCACGGCGATCACTTCGCAGCCATAACGAATCAGTTCGATGGCCACTTCCCGGCCCAGTTCGCCGCTGCCCAGCAGCATGACGCGGGTGGCGGTGTCGGTAAAAGGCGTTCCGATGGATGTCATAACAGCTCTCAATGCGATTGATGGCATGATTGTAACGAAATGGGGTGCTGGTGCTAGGGCCGGCTGCGACATACCATGGCCCCGCATTGATCAGGATAGAACCATGAACGACGAAATCTGGATGCAGCGGGCGCTGGAACTGGCCCGGCAGGCTGCCGAGGCAGGCGAAGTGCCGGTGGGGGCCGTGCTGGTCCGTGATCAGCAGGTGCTGGGCGAGGGCTACAATCAACCCATCATCGCCCATGATCCCTCCGCCCATGCGGAAGTGGTGGCGCTACGTGCTGCTGCACGTGCCGAGCAGAATTACCGCTTACCGGGAAGCACCCTGTACGTGACCCTTGAGCCCTGCACCATGTGTTTTGGTGCCATGGTTCATGCCCGTGTAGCTCGTCTGGTCTATGCAGCCAAAGAGCCCCGAGCCGGGGTCTGTGAGAGTCAATTGCAGTTGCCGCAGGTGGACTTCTATAACCACAAGCTGCTGGTGGAAGGCGGGCTGATGGAGGCGGAGAGTGCGGCCATGCTGAAGGCGTTTTTCGCGGCTCGCCGCAAGGGTTGAGATGGTGGGTAGGGTGCACTGAGCCTAAGGCGAACTGCACCACCCCGGCGTTGAATCGGTGCAGTTCGCCTTAGGCTCAGTGCACCCTACGACGAAGAGCATAAAAAAGGGCCGGCAATGCCGGCCCTTTTTCGTTCAGGAAAAGCTCTTATTGGTACTGAGCTTCCTGGGTAGTGGCCTTCATGATGGCTTCTACGCGACGGTTCTCCGCGCGGCCTTCACTGGTGCCGTTGTCGGCAATCGGCTTCTCTTCGCCGTAGCCTTCGGTGGTGATGCGGTCAGTGCTGATGTTGAACTCTTCCACCAGTACTTTCTTCACTGCATCAGCACGCTTCTTGGAGAGCGACTTGTTGTAGCTCGCTGCGCCAGTGCTGTCGGTGTGACCTTCCAGTACCAGGTCAGCAGAGGGATACTTGCGCATCTCTTCAGCCAGACGCTCCAGGTCAGGGTAGGAAGTCTGACGCACTTCCGCCTTGTCCAGACCGAACTCAACGTACAGGGTTTCCTTAACGTCTTTCTCCAGGTACTGCTGACAGCCTTTCTCGTCTACCAGTGCGCCGGCCGGAGTATCCGGGCATTCGTCGGCACTGTTGACTACGCCGTCACCATCGTCGTCCAGTTCGCAGCCGGTTGCGTCAACCTGGGCGCCAGCCGGGGTGTTGGCACACTGATCGCGATCATCAGGTACGCCGTCACCGTCGCTGTCGGTTACCACGTTTTCAACTACCGGCGCCGGCTCTTCTTCCTTCTCGGATGCACCGATCAGGAAGTTCAGGCCTGCATAGACTTCAGCATCCCAGCGCTCGGTGCGGAAGCTGTAGTAGGGACGAGCGCCCACGTCCAGCAGGAAGTGCGGGTGCAGCAGGGTCTGGAAACCGGTTTCCAGGGTACCGATGGTTTCCTTGAAATCGTTGGAGCTGTCGCTGGTCGGCTCGGTGCGGAACTCACCGGCACCGATACCCACGTAGGGTTCGAACGCGGAGTTGCCGGCGAAGTGTTTACGCAGGCTACCGTGAGCGATGTTGATGTCTGCATCACCAATCAGGTCAGTGTTGGAGTTGTTACGCTCCCACCAACCCTGGACAGACCAGTCACGGTTGAAGCGGTAGCCCAGTTGGGCACCGGGAAGGGTTACACTGTTCTCGCTGGTGTTCTGGTCGTAGTGATCGCCGATGTCGATCCAGTTCTCACTGATGTGACCACCAAAGTAGAAATAACGCTCGGGAATTTCATCAGCAGTGACCGCAGTGGTCGCAGTGACAGATGCGCAAGCAATACTAGCCGCCAAAAAATGTTTAGCGTTCATAAGCTCCTTCCTTGTTTTGTCCAATAGGCAGTACAAACACCGGGTCAGTGTTGTGCAGCCGGTCTCCCATGTAAATCCTCACATGACAGATTAATAAAAAAATTTACAAATATGGAAATAGTTTGGTATCGGCGGAGTGGGGTTTTGTAATTATCTAGTGTAAAAGCATTACTTTTTATTTTTGAGGTACGATTTAAAGATTGCTTTTCGGCACTTCAGAACGGTCGCGTCCTTCGTTGCGGTTCTGGTAAAGCGCATAGTCGGCTTCGTTAAGCAGAGGATTGATATTGCGGCCACTGTTTTCGGTGCTGGCAACACCGATTTTGGCGCTGATTCTGACATTTTCCGGTTGTGCTTCTCCGGGTTGCGGGTTCGACAGTCTTATGCCGGCAGTGAGCGCGCGCAGACCTTCACCCATTCGGGCGGCATCATCGTAGTTCGTGTGGGGGAGTACCAGCAGGAACTGGGCGCCATCGAAGCGTCCGAACAGATCGCTTTCGCGGATTTTTTCACGGATACAATCGGCAAACAGGCGCAATGCTTTTTCACCGGTATGGCGACCGTATTCATCCAGCAACTGGGTGAAGTCGTTAATCTCCAGTAACAGAATGGAAACCGTGTAGTTATGACGTTGACTCAATGCCAGTTCTCTTTCCAGCATGCTGAGCAGGTGAGGGCGGTTGAACAGACCAGTCAGGTGGTCCTCGCGGGCCAGCTGTTGCAGCTGGTGATTCTGCCGATCCAGTGACATCAAACGGCTGGCCACCAGATAAAGTGGGGGCGGCAGCAGCATCAGCGGCAGCACGGTGGCCAGAATCAGGGCGGAAAGCCAGTCTCTCTCACCCACCACGAGAATGGCGATGCTGGTAAGGATCAGAGAGAGCAATACGGCGCTGAGTGTAATCAGCAAGGTGCCCTTGAGTGCGGTGGCACGGTCGTGCCGGCTTGTCTGCCGGGCCGATGAGGCCACCACATGGAACAGCTTGGACATGCTGTGATATCCCCGAACAAGATATTGATTTTTATCCAATCAGTATCCCGGTTGCCCCGCCCAGGCGCAATAGTGGAGACGCAGTCAGGGATTGCCCAGCAGGGCCTGCTTGAGATTGCTGGAGTAGGGTTTCTCCCCGAACCAGATTGTCAGGTAGGCCTCTGCGAATTGCGCACCTTGTTCACTGGTGAGGGGTTCGTTGTTGAGCAGCAATTGCAGCTGCTCGTCCTGGTAAACCATGGCGTAGGTGTCGCCATCGCCAATATCCTGATAATGGCTGTTGAATCGTTCAAAACGGGGCTTCAGCTGTTCGAACTCGCTGTCGCTGAGGTTTTTCTCCAGAAAGTTCATGGCGGCCTTGGCAAAGGCATCACCGGGCACCTCCCGTTGGTAGCTGAACTCCAGTCTCATGGGGGCGGCCAGCAGGTCATCCACATTGCAGTCCTGCCGAAGCAGGCGAGCTTCACCCACGGTAATAAAGCGTAATGCCTTCACATCACTGCGGTGGCACTGCTGCCAGTCATCCGCCTGGGCAGGGCTGCCCATTACCAACAGGCAGGCCATTGAAAGGAGAAAGGAACGGGTCAGTGATCGCGTAGCCATCGTGTCATCGGTCCTAATACTGGCAAATGTTGATCGAGGCCCTGGCTGCTGTCCCAGAAATCCTGGTGGAAGAAAACCTGGCCGTCGCGGTTGAAACGCAGCTGGCTGATGCCAATGGTGCGGGACAAGCGCTCCCGGCCCAGCAGGGAAAAATGCGCTTCCATGACCCAGACCAGGTAGACCTGTTGTCCGTCGCGGACCACATTCAACGGCTCCAGTGACATGTAGCTCAACCGTTCGGCGGTGGCCAGGAGGTGTTTCTGCAGAATTTCCCTGTCCCGCACGATCACCAGGGTGTCGTTGAAATACACATCGCTGGCATAAATCTGGTCGATCCCTTCGGCGATGCGCTGATGATCCAGCGGATTGTAGAAATCAATAAAGCGGGACAAGGTGTCATCATCAGGTTGCACAGCAACCTGGCCGTCTGCTTCCAGGCGTTCCAGAAATTGGTCGGTGTAGCCATAGGGGCCAAGCGGAGTACTACTACACCCCGTTAGTAGAACCGGTACCAGCAACACCATTGTCAAAAGTAATGATTTCATGAGGCGAGTCTGATCGCAGTCAGGTGATCCGGCTGTGAAGGAATTTCACAGGCCATTGACGAGTCGCGGTGCACTGTTCGCTGATGAAACGATTGCCTGCTCCCTTGATTATCAACTTTGTCGGCTTTCAGCTGCTGTGGGCTGCCGCGGTGTTTGGCGGTGCCAGGGAAATGTCCTGGCCTTCCTGGACGGTTTTGGCGGTGATGCTTGCCGGACAATGGTGGTTCGACCCGCGCTGGTCGAAAAATGTCGCCATGCTCTTGTGGGGGCTGGTACTTTGCCTCTTGCTTGAACCGATTTGGCTGAGCAGTGGGCTACTGGCCTATACCGGCTGGCAGCACACCTGGTTGGCGCCGGCATGGATCTGGGCACTGTGGCTGGGGTTTGCCGTCAGTTTTCATTACAGCCTCAACTGGCTATGCGGCAGACCCTGGCTGGGAGCCGCTTTTGGTGCCATTGGCGGGGTCTTTTCGGTCACCATGGGGATGAGGCTTGGCGCTGCCAGCGCGCCCCTTGAGTGGCTGCCCATTGCGATCACCTATGGTGTGGTATGGGCGGTGGCCGTGCCGTTGCTGGCCTACGCCGCACAACTTACCGGCGAAAAGGAACATCATCATGCCTGAGATACATTATTTGTTGCTTGTGGCCTTGCTGATTGTTGCCACCGTGTTGTGGTTACAACAACTGCAGACCCGCAATGCGGGCTGGGTGGATGTTTTCTGGTCCTGGTCTGTGGGAGTGGTCGGCCTGATCTTTCTGGTGACCGGCAGCGGAGAGGTATTGCCTCGCTGGGTTGCCGGCGCCTTGCTGTTGCTCTGGTCTGTGCGTCTGGGCAGCCATATCTTTCGACGTGTCGCCAGTGAGTCCCGGGAAGACGGTCGCTATGCGGCCATGCGCGAGGCCTTGCAGGAAAAGACCCAACCGGTTTTTCTGTTGTTTTACTGGGGCCAGGCACTGTTGGCATGGGGGTTTGCCCTCACATTCTGGGTGATTGGCAACCAGCAGGACAGCGTCAGCATAGCGGTGCTTGCCGGGGCTTGTCTGGGGGCATTGGCGATTGCCGGTGAGAGCCTTGCCGACAGACAACTGGCACGCTTCAAGCGCAAACCCGACAGCGCCGGTCGTACCTGCCGAGACGGGTTGTGGCGCTATTCCCGTCACCCCAATTACTTTTTCGAGTGGTTGCACTGGTGCAGCTACCCACTGATTGCCATTGGCGCCAGTCAGGGTGCCTGGTTGTGGTGCCTGCCAGTGGCCATATTCGTGTTCCTGTGGTTCGTCACGGGTATCCCCTACACCGAAAAGCAGGCACTTAAATCCCGTGGCGACGATTATCGCGACTATCAACGCACCACCAGTGCGTTCTTTCCCTGGAGACCCAAAGCATGATGATTCAAATGGCGGAGTCCGGCCTGTTGCCGGATGCCCTGGTACGTTTCGGTATCCGGCGTTTGTTGGGAAAGCGGCTTGAGCAGGAGCGACAGAAGCAGCGTCGCGAGGACCTGGAAAGCGCGCTGAAACAGGGGCCGGTGGCGGTGGGTCAGGATGAAGCCAACGAGCAACATTACGAGGTGGATTCCCGGTTTTATGAACAGGTGCTTGGCCCCTATCTGAAATACTCCAGTGCCTACTGGCCCAAGGGGGTTAACGACCTGGCTGAGGCCGAGCGCACCATGCTGGCAATGACCTGCGAGCGGGCAGAGCTGGACAACGGTCAGGATATTCTGGAAATGGGGTGTGGCTGGGGATCGCTGACCCTGTGGATGGCCGAGCATTACCCCGGTAGTCGCATAACCGCCATTTCCAACTCGGCGTCACAGAAAGCCTTCATTATGGGCCGGGCGGCGGAAAAGGGTCTGACCAATGTGCGTGTGATCACCGCCGACGCGTCCCTGTACCATCCTGATCAACCGTTTGACCGCGTGGTGTCGGTGGAAATGTTCGAGCACATGCGCAACCACACAGCGCTGATGGCGCGGATCCACGATTGGCTCAAGCCCGGCGGCAAACTGTTTATCCATGTCTTTTGCCATCGCAACCTGACCTATCTGTTTGAAGACGAAGGCAGCAGCGACTGGATGGCCCGTTACTTTTTCACCGGTGGCATGATGCCGGCCTACGACTGGTTGCCGCACTGTGCGGGCAAGCTGGAAGAAGATCAGCGCTGGGCCGTGAACGGTACCCATTATGCGCGGACCCTGGAAGCCTGGCTGGATCTGGCGGACCAGAAACAGTCCCAACTGATCCCGTTGCTGGATGAGGTTTATGGCAAGGGCGAAGGAAAGGTCTGGTTGCAACGCTGGCGCATGTTTTTCATGGCTTGTGCGGAGTTGTTTGACTATCGTGACGGGGAAGAGTGGTTCGTGGCCCACTATCTGTTTTCCCGTCCGGCAAATGCCGCCGGCTGACATTGTTGAGCATTGTGCATGAAGAAAACCGGCGTCCAGCATCGTATTACCCGTGTCTATCTGTTGCAGCTGTTGCTGATCAGTCTGACGACCGTGCTGGGCGTCTGGGCGACCGCCAACATCATCGAGCAGGTACTGGTCAAGCAGGCGCTGATCAAGGAAGCCGAGCACTACTGGTCCCTGCTGGATGACAATCCCACTCAGCCGCGTCCGAATACCCGGCATCTGCTTGGGCTGCTGAACAGTGAAGCGGTGAACGATGACATCCCGCAGGTGCTGCAGTCTCTGCCGGACGGTTACCAGCGGGCGGATCTCGCTGGCGAACGTCCGATTGTCTATATCGAGCGTCAGGGGAATGCCCGGCTGTATCTGATTTTCGATGAGCAACGGGTATCCGTGCTGGCATTCCTGTTTGGTATTTTGCCGCTCACCGGTGTCCTTCTGGTGATCTATATCACCTCGTTCCTGGGCTGGAAAAAATCCCGCGACCTGTTGTCGCCACTGGTTCAGCTGGCGGATCGTTTGCGGCAGACTCCGGTGGAAGATCCCAGCGTTGCGCGCCCGGATCTGAGCGGCATTGATGCGGACACTGACAGCGAAGTGGCCGTGTTGGTGGCGGCCCTTGATGCCTATGCGGACAGGTTGGTGAGTTTCGTGGAGCGCGAGCGGCAGTTCACCCGCGATGCCAGCCACGAGCTGAGAACCCCGCTGGCGGTGTTTCGTGCCAACCTGGAATTACTGGTCAGTCAGATCGGGGATCGTCCGCTGATTCGTCGCATGGAAGATACCGTCGAAGACATGGAGGCGACGCTGGAGACCTTGCTGATGTTGGCGCGGACGGAACAGCGTCAGCCAGACAATGAGGATGTGATCGTCAACGACCTGGCAGTGAATCTGATGGAGCGCCTCAGCCCGCTGGCTGATCGCAAGCAGATTCGCCTGCAGGTGCGTCAGACTGCCTTGCTCACGGTGCACAGCCCGGAAGTGGCATTGACGATTGTATTAACCAACCTGGTGCGCAACGCCATCAACTACAGTGGCTCCGGTGATGTCACCATTCTGGTGGCGGAAAAAACCGTGCACGTGGTGGATTATGGCGCCGGTATGGATGCGGATGAGTTGGCGCGAATCCTCAAACCGTTCGAGCGGGGGCAAAGCCAGGAAGCCGGCCACGGTCTGGGGCTGGCGATCGTACAACGCCTCTGTGAGCGCTATCACTGGCACCTGATGGTCACCAGTGCCCCGGGGCGCGGCACGGAAGTGGCGATCCGTTTTTCCTAGCCACAAAACCCGGCAATTTTGCCTTTCAGTTCGCGCCCCTGTGCTCTGGAGTATTCGGGCGCTGCGAGTGCTGCCGGGCCTGCCAGGCAGGCCTGCAATCCGTTGGGGCGAGTCAGCAGAAAGAGGAAAGAGTGAGACTGAAGGCGTTATACAGAGGCTCTACTAGCCGCTGACCAGCCGTTCCCGGTCAATGCGCACCAGCAATTGTTTGGCGTTCAAGGCATCACGAATCCGGTCTGCCACACGGTGGGACTTGGTTTCATCGGTGTCTGCCAGCATGATCCCGAAACGATTATCGCCCAGGTGGGCAATGCTGTCCTGTTCCCGCAACAAGGCGGCCAGGGAATCGGCAATGGTCAGGCTGTTGCTGCCTTGTGGGGCCTGCAGATAAAGGACCGATGACTCCAGACCGAAATCCCGGCAATTGCTGGCTTCCTGTCGGCAAATGTCTTGCCAGCCTTCATGGCCCGGCAGGCCGGTATCGTCACATCGGTCCGGATGCTCCACAAAGGTGGTGAGACGTTTTTCCCTGGCTTCGCGCACCGCGTTGCTGAGCAGGAAGCTGATCAGGGCGGCCTCGTGAATCAGGGAGGTGGCGGCGTCCTGCAGGCTGTCAGACTGGGGTTGTGGATCGATGGCACAGAGAGTGCCGAATTTGCGGTTGTCGCTATCGACCAGTGGCAGCCCCACATATGCCTGGATATTCAACGGATTGTTCCGTGACAACGACGCATGGTCGGGATGTGCACAGGCATCGGGAAAAATAGCCGGACGGCCTTTTTCCACCACCTCACCACAGTAATTCTGGCGCCAGTTCAGTCGATAACCGCGATGCAGCCGGTAATGCCGATCTTTGAGTCGCAAGATAACCAACTCGTCACCGACCAGGCGGGTAATCATCCATGTGGTCATCCCGAAGCGTTTCTGCAGCTCTTCAAGATGCGCATCGAGCAGGGCATTGCAGGACGAGAAGTGTGGGAGATGAAGAATATTGGCGGGCATAGGGACCGGGAATATTGCAAATTTTGCGTATTCTCTGGTCCCCTGGATGAAAACTACAAGCCCTGCAAGACGGACGGCGCGTTTTTTCTGCCAATCAACCTGCGCTGGGCCGGTCTTCCTGAATGCTGAAACCCACACCGGGCAGAGTGTTCAGAAGAGCGTTATCGAAGGGCTTGTCCACGGCCTTGCGCAGGTTGTAGAGATGGCTGCGCAGTGCGTCTGAATCCGGTACCAGGTCCCCCCAGAGCTCGTGTTCCAGCTGTTCACGGCTAACCACGCGGGGGGATTCGCGCATCAGGATACGCAGAATACGAAAGGCGGTGGGGGACAGTTTCAGTAACTGACCGTCCCGGCGAACTTCCTGGCGGGCCGGATCCAGTTCCAGGTCTGCCACCTGCAAGGTGTTGGCGGTCACTTCGCGGCGCTGTCGACGAATCAGTGCAGAGACCCGTGCTGCCAGCTCCGGCAGGGCAAAGGGTTTGACGATGTAATCATCGCCGCCTCGGTCGAAGCCTTCCAGCTTGTCTTCCAGCTGGTCACGGGCGGTCATGAAAATCACCGGCAGGTCCAGGGCCAGATCCTTGCGCAGGTACTGGCAGAAGCTGTAGCCGTCTTCCCCGGGCAGCATCACATCCAGCAGCATCAGGTCATAGTGATGCTCCTGAACCAATTCACGGGCCAGGCTGGTATTGCCGGCATAGTCCACCGTGGCACCTTCCTGTTCCAGAAATTCCACCACGGTCTGGGCCAGTTGGCGATGGTCTTCCACGAGTAAGATGGACAGGTTTTCCACAGGGTCTCTCCTTTGTAGTTGTACCCATCATCAGGCCCCAGTCGTCAACGAACCGTCAAGGTTCTTCACGCTCGTCGGCTTTTTTAACGGTCAGTCAGTGAGGGCGCCGGTGCGGGCAAAACGCTGACGGTAATGGCTGGGAGACAGGCCGGTATGGCGCTTGAACAGACGGGAAAAGCTGCTCACGTCCTGGTAGCCAACCTGTTCGGACAGTTTTGCCAGGTTATTGGTGCCGCGTTCCAGCATCTTGCGGGCCGCCTCGATGCGTACCCGCTGCAGATATTGCAGCGGAGGCTCGCCCAGGGTGGTGGTAAAGCGACGCTGCAGCTGGCGGGGGCTCAGGTGGACCATTTCCGCCAGCTGGCCCAGGCTGGTGCTTTGCTTGTAGTGCTCATGAATCCAGGCCTGAATGGTCTGTACCTGATCGTCCTGATGGTAGCTGTGGGCGGGCAGGCCGGCGTAGATACTTTGCAGGTCATTACGTACATCAATCACAAAGGCGCGGGCCAACTCCCGGGCAAGGTCGGCGCCACAATAACGCTCCACCAGCAGGATGGTCAGATCCCGCCAGGCGGTGCCGCCGCCGGCGCAGAAAATATTGCCATCACGGGTGATCAGCTCGCGCTCGTTGAGTTTGACCTGCGGATAATGATGCCGGAACTGCTGACTGAAACCCCAATGGGTCGTCGCGGTCTTGCCATCCAGCAGGCCGGCCTCTGCCAACAGGAAGGCACCGGTACAGTTGCTGGCCAGATCCGCGCCCCCCTGATAAAGAAACCGCAACCAGGGCAGCGCCTCCTGTTCCTGGGCCAGTACGGTTTCCAGCTTGCCGCCGATGGTTGGCACGATCACCAGGTCAGCCTGATCCAGTTGCTCCAGGGAGCAGTCCACTGCCATGCGGATGCCGTTGGTACAGCGCACCGGATTGCCGCCCCGGGAGACAACCTTGACCTCGAATTGCCGATTCAAGGGTTGATCATGTATCCGGTTCCAGGTCACCCCGGTCAGGTTGAACAAATCCACCACCCCGGTCAGAGCAGAGGCAAAAACGCCATCGAAGGCTAATACGGCTACTCGATACATCGTGTCGTATTCCACCATGAATAAGTCATAGGCGACAATGCCAGACGGGCAGGGGGAATGGCAAGCTGTTCCACCTGAATTAACCGGAGCCAAGCCGTGAGTGATGTGATTCTCGATCGCCGTGATCTCAGTTTTCAGTTGTTCGAGGTGCTGGATACCGACACTCTGTTTCAACGTCCGCGTTTTGCGGAACACAGTCGCGAGACGGTTGAGGCCGCACTGGATACCGCAGAGAAACTGGCCCGGGAAAAATTCGCCAATCACAACAGCCTGGCGGACAAGGAAGAACCCTCCTTTGTGGACGGCAAGGTGGTAATGCGTCCGGAAGTCAAAGAAGCCTTCGACGCTTATATCCATGCGGGTTTCCTGTCTTCGCGGGCCAGCTTTGAAGAAGGGGGCATGCAGTTGCCGGAGATCGCTGCGGCGGCCTGTAAAGGCATGTTCACCTGTGTGAATCCCAGCTCCACCGGCTATGCGTTTCTCACAGCAGCAGCGGCCAATGTGATTCGCAGTTTTGCCAGCGATACGCTGAAATCACAGTTTCTGACGCCGATGATGGCGGGGCGTTTTACCGGCACCATGGCATTGACCGAACCCCATGCCGGCTCCTCCCTGGCGGACATCCGCACCCGTGCGGTGCCACAGGATGACGGCAGCTATCGCCTCAAGGGCAACAAGATCTATATCTCCGGCGGTGACAACGAGTTGGCGGAGAATATTGTGCATCTGGTGCTCGCCAAGATACCCGGCGGTCCGGAAGGCGTGAAAGGCATTTCCCTGTTTGTGGTTCCCAAGTATCGCCTGGATGCGGATGGCAACCCCGGCGAACGTAACGACGTGATACTGGCCGGGCTGATTCACAAACTCGGTTATCGCGGTACCACCAGCACGGCGCTGACGTTCGGTGATAATGATGATTGTCACGGCTATCTGGTCGGTGAACCCCACCAGGGGTTGCGTTACATGTTCCAGATGATGAATGAAGCTCGGGTCGGGGTCGGGTTTGGGGCTGCCGTGCTGGGCTATCGGGGCTACCGCTTTGCGCTGGATTACGCCCGGGATCGCCTGCAGGGTCGTCACCCGGACGATGCGGATTTCAGCAAACCACAGGTGCCGATCATTGAGCATGCGGACGTGAAGCGTCTGCTGCTCACCCAGAAAGCCTATTCGGAAGCGGCCATTGCCATGAGTCTGTATGGCTATCGTCTGGTGGATGATATCGAGACCGGTGACGAAGCCGCGGCGAAAGAGGCGCACCTGTTACTCGATCTGCTGACGCCAGTACTGAAAAGCTGGCCCTCGGAATTTGGTGTCAAAGCCAACGACATGGCCATTCAGGTATTCGGTGGCGCCGGTTACACCCGGGAGTACCCGGTGGAACAGGTTTGGCGGGACAACCGACTTAACCCGATCCATGAAGGCACCACCGGTGTGCAGGGCATGGACCTGCTGGGGCGCAAGGTGTGGATGGCCAATGGCAAGGGCCTTCAACTGCTGGCCCAGCGTATGCTGGCCGATATAGATAACACCACAGACGAACGCTGCCAGCCTTTTGCCCAGGCCCTGAAGGCCATGTTGCCGCGCATTGAAGCGGCCACGACAGTGGCGGGCAAGCTGATGGCAGAGCAGGGGCCGCGCATGGCCCTGTCCAACGCCAATGCCTATCTGCAACTGATGGGGCATACCGTGGCGGCCTGGATGTGGCTGCGACAAGCCAATGCGGCCGCTGCGCTGGAGGCGCCCGAAGACCATAATTTTGCGCAAGGAAAATTGCAGGCGGCACAGTATTTCTTTCACTGGGAGCTACCCCGGGTTGAGCTGGACGCGCAACGGCTTATCAGTGCGGACAACACCTTTATCAAGATGGAAGATCACTGGTTCTGACTGCGCAATCTTGTGTGACTATCGTCATCAGGCTCGGGACCTGCCTCGGCAGGAATAGCTATGACGGTATTTTCAAGCCTCCTCTGCGGAGGCTTTTTTTTGGGTTGCAAACATCGGCCTATTTCCAAAATGTAGGGTGCACTGAGCCTAAGCGAACTGCACCATCAAACGCCCGATTGGTGCAGTTCGCTGAGGCTCAGTGCACCCTACGAATGAAGGAAGGTTTTCGTGGATTAGAAGCCATGGATAACGGCCTTGCAAAAATGAATACCCCAAACAAAAAAAAGCCCGGCAATGCCGAGCTCTTTTTCGCTGTTAACTATTAATTGTTAACTATTCACTGCCTTTCTCACTCTTCCCATTTGCGCAGTACCAGACTGGCATTGGTGCCACCAAAACCGAAGCTGTTGCTGAGTACAGTGGTTGGGCCTGTGTCCTTGCCTTGCACCAGAATCGGCAGACCTTCCGCTTTCTCGTCCAGCGTCTCGATATTGGCGCTCAGGGCGGTGAAGTTGTGCTGCATCATCAGCAGGCTGTAGATGGCTTCGTGGACACCCGCCGCGCCGAGGCTGTGGCCGGACAGGCTCTTGGTGGAGCCGATGGACGGACAGTTATCGGCAAAGACCTCACTGATGGCTTTCAGCTCGGCCACATCCCCCACCGGGGTACTGGTGCCGTGGGCATTAATGTAATCCACCTGCCCCTCCACGGTGGCCAGGGCCTGGCGCATGCAGCGGGCGGCGCCTTCGCCATTGGGGGCAACCATGTCATGGCCGTCGCTGGTGGCGCCGTAGCCAATCACTTCCGCGTAGATGGTTGCGCCGCGGGCTTTGGCGTGCTCCAGCTCCTCCACGACCACCATGCCGCCACCGCCGGCGATGACAAAGCCGTCACGGCTGGCATCGTAGGCCCGGGAAGCCGTTTCCGGGGTGTCGTTGTACTTGCTGGACAGGGCGCCCATGCCGTCAAACAGGCAGCTCAGCGTCCAGTGTTCTTCTTCGCCGCCGCCGGCGAACACCACATCCTGTTTGCCCAGCTGGATCTGTTCCACTGCGTTGCCAATACAATGCGCGCTGGTGGCGCAGGCGGAGGCAATGGAGTAGTTGATCCCCTTGATCTTGAACGGGGTGGCCAGGCAGGCCGAGACGGTGGACGCCATCACCCGGGGAACCATGTAAGGCCCCACACGTTTGACGCCACGGTTGCGGGCGATATCCGCCGCTTCAACCTGGTTAAAGGACGAGTGGCCACCGGAGCCGGCGATCAGGCCGGTTCGCTCGTTGCTGACCTGGTGCTCTTCCAGACCGGCATCGGCGATGGCCTGTTGCATGGCGATGTAGGCGTAGGCAGCGGCATCCCCCATGAAACGGCGGGGTTTGCGGTCAATGAAGTCGTCCAGCGCGATCTCCGGCGTGCCGGCAACATGGCTGCGCATACCGAGCTCTTTGTAGTCTTCCTTGAAGCGAATGCCGGAACGGCCCTCGCGCAAGGACCGGGTGACGCTGTCGGTATCGTTGCCCAGGCAGGAGACAATGCCCATTCCTGTGATGACTACGCGGCGCATGATTGACTCCTAAAATCCGTCGGTGGAAGTGAACAGGCCCACGCGCAGGTCTTCGGCAAGATAGATCTCCTTGCCGTCCACGCTGACGGTGGCATCGGCGATGCCCAGAATCAGCTTGCGGGAAATCACCCGTTTCACGTCCAGCTTGTAAGTGACTTTCTTGGCGGTGGGCAGAATCTGCCCGGAAAATTTCACATTGCCCACGCCCAGGGCCCGGCCACGTCCCGGGTGGCCCAGCCAGCCAAGCAGAAAACCCAGTAACTGCCAGGTGGCATCCAGGCCCAGGCAACCGGGCATCACCGGGTCGCTCTCAAAGTGGCATTCGAAAAACCACAGGTCCGGGCGAATATCCAGCTCGGCAATAATTTCGCCTTTGCCGTACTTGCCGCCTTCATCACTGATGTGGGTGATACGATCCATCATCAGCATGTTGGGCAAGGGCAGACGGGCATTGCCGGGCCCGAAAAGCTCACCGTGTGCGCAGGCAAGCAGATCCTCGCGATCGTAGGAGGATTTCTGTTCTGTTGTAGTGCTCAAAGTCTTACTCCGTGAAGGCCTGATGGCGCATTCCGAGTATATGGATGATTTATGACGTTTTATCTTCACCGATATGACACGGTGTCATGATCGAACGCATACTAGCAAAGCCAAGTGAAAGCATACGAATAGCAAGCGTCTCAAAATATGTCGAAAGGATGGCTTTACCGAAAATGACCGATGAACGGACAATAAAGACGCCTGTCTATGATACCCATGAGTCAATTGCGGCTCGGGAGCCTGTGAAAATCGCCTCGCGCTGTTCAACGGCTCCCCCCACGCCACGGACTTGCAATTGCCGGACCATGTACCGATGCTATGCGCGCCGGACCGCGCGTAATGGCGGTTTGACAGGCATCGGACAGTAAAAAAGCGGATTGAGGAGCTCTCGTGGCGGCAGAAATCGGGCATCTATCCCTGTGGTTGGCACTGGCTGCAGCCCTGTGTTTATCGGTATTCCCGTTGGTGGGAGTGCAGCGCAATATCCTCGCCCTGCAATGGTACGCCCGGCCTCTTGCCTGGGTGCAATGGCTGGCCCTGACCCTTTCCATGGTCTGCCTGGGCTATAGCTTCTTCATTAACGACTTTTCCGTGGCCTACGTGGCCAATCACAGCAATTCCGCCTTGCCCGTGGCCTACCGGCTGTCCGCTATCTGGGGCGGGCATGAGGGCTCGCTGCTGCTGTGGGGCTGGATGCTGGGCGGCTGGGCGGCCATGGTGGGGGGGCTCAGTCGCAGCGTGCCGCTGGCCATGGTGGCCCGTGTCTTGTCTGTCATGGGCATGATCTCGGTGGGCTTCCTGTTGTTCATGCTGCTCACGTCCAATCCGTTTGACCGCGTGCTGCCCTGGTTCCCGCTGGACGGGGCAGACCTGAACCCACTGCTGCAGGATCCGGGGCTGATTATTCATCCGCCCATGCTTTATATGGGCTATGTGGGTTTTTCCGTGGCTTTCGCTTTCGCCGTGGCCGGCTTGCTGGCCGGGAATCTGGATCCGGCCTGGGCGCGCTGGGCCCGGCCGTGGACCACCGTGGCCTGGAGTTTTCTCACTGTCGGCATCGCGTTGGGTTCCTGGTGGGCCTATTACGAGCTGGGCTGGGGTGGCTGGTGGTTCTGGGACCCGGTGGAGAATGCCTCCCTGCTGCCCTGGCTGGCCGGGACCGCCCTGATCCACTCCCTGGCCGTGACGGAAAAACGTAACCTGTTCCGGGCCTGGACGGTGCTGTTGGCGATCATTGCCTTTTCCCTGAGCCTGCTGGGCACCTTCCTGGTGCGTTCCGGTGTGCTCACATCCGTCCATGCCTTTGCTAACGACCCCGAGAGGGGCGCGTTCATCCTGGGATTCCTGATCGTGGTCGCCGGTGGTGCACTGACGCTGTTTGCGGTCCGCTCTTCCACCCTGACAAACAACAAGGGCTTCAAGCCGGTGTCCCGGGAAGCCTTTTTGCTGGGCAACAACCTGATCCTGCTGACCGCCACCTTTGTGGTGCTGGTGGGAACCATTGCGCCGTTGTTCTTTGAGGCCCTGGATCTGAAAATTTCCATTCGAAGCCCCTATTTCAATGGATTCTTTGTGCCGCTGACCATGGCGTTGATTGTGCTCATGGTCCCGGGTGTATTCAGTAACTGGAAGCGTCAGGATGGCCGCGTGCTGGTCAAGCGGATGGCCATGCTGGCACCGGCAGCGGTGATTGCCGGCTGGTTCGGCTCCCGCTTGCCGGAGCCATCTCCCTGGCAAGGTGTCCTGGCGATCATGCTGGCGTTGTATCTGGTGTTTGCCCACGTGGATGATGTGGTGCGTCGTGCCAGGGCCTATGGTCAGGGATTCTTTACCGGCCTGCGCAAACTGGGACGGGCTTACTGGGGCATGGTGTCGGCGCACTGCGGACTGGCGGTGATGGTGGCTGGCATCACCCTGGTGAGTTTCCATGAAGTGGAGAGAGATATCCGCATGGGGCCCGGAGACCGGGCCAGTATCGGCGAATACGATTTTGTCTTTGATAGCCTGGACAACTATCAGGGGCCCAACTTTGATTCCACCCGTGGCCATTTCCAGGTTTCCTACCAGGGTGAGCCCGTGGTGATTCTGCACCCGGAAAAAAGAACCTATCACGCCAGCGGCCAGATCATGACCGAAGCTGCCATTGATGCGGGTTTCTGGCGTGACCTTTATGTGGCCATGGGCGAGCCCCTGGATGATGGCAATGCCTGGGCGGTGCGGATTTATTTCAAACCGGGTATCCGCTGGATATGGCTGGGTTCACTGATCATGGCGTTTGGTGGTGTGCTGGCGCTGTCGGATAAACGCTACCGGCGCTTGCGTTTTGCCAACGGGGAAAAGGAAGCGACCAATGAAAGCTAATTCTCCCTGGGTATTCCTGCCGCTGGTCGGCTTCGTGTTGCTGGCGGTGTTGTTGGCCAGCGGCCTGGGGCGTGACCCGCAGGAATTGCCCTCGGCACTGGTGGGCAAACCGGTACCGAGTTTCAGCCTGCCGTCGCTGATGACCGACGAGACCCTGACGCAGGACTCTCTCAAGGGGCGTTGGCAGTTGCTCAACGTGTGGGCCACCTGGTGCCCCACCTGCTATATAGAACATCCTTTCTTGCTGGAACTGGCCGCCCGGGGCGTTGCCATTGCCGGGTTGAACTACAAGGACGAGAGTGATCCGGCCCGTCAGTATCTGGCGGAGCACGGTAACCCCTTCACCCATGTGATTGTGGATGCGGATGGGCAGTTGGGTCTGGATCTGGGCGTTTACGGCGCACCGGAAACTTTCCTGATCAATCCGGACGGCGAGATTGTGCTGCGCCACGCCGGTGACCTGAATGCCCGTGTCTGGAAGGAAAAATTTGTGCCCTTGCTGGAACAGAACCAACCGGGGGGGGAAGCATGACACGGATGCTGCGAATTGTTTTTCTGCTTGGCATTTCCCTGTCGGCCATGGCCGCCACCGATATCTATCAATTCGAAACCCCGGAACAGGAACAGCGGTTTCGGGTTTTGCTGGATGAATTGCGTTGCCCCAAATGCCAGAACCAGAGCCTTGCTGATTCCGATGCCGGCATTGCCCAGGATATGCGCGCCCGGGTCGAGATCATGATCAAGGAAGGCAAAAGCAACGACGAGATCGTCGACTATTTTGTGGCCCGCTACGGCAATTTTGTCAGCTACCGCCCCCCGGTAACGCCGACCACCTCCATTCTCTGGCTGGCGCCATTGCTGCTACTGGGCAGTGGTGCAGTGATCATCGTGCTGTTGTTGCGCCGGGCCAGTGCCCGGGTGGATGACAGTGATGAGGGCGGTGAGGAAAGCGACATGAATCAGCGGGGAGACCGTTAATGGTGTGGATAGTGATTTCGGTGGTCCTGCTGGTCGCCCTCGGCGCCCTGATATGGCTGCTGTGGCAACGCGAAGCCCGCAAGGCGGGCAAGGTAATGCGTGGAGCCATTGGTATCCCTCTGGTCGTGGTGCTGTTGGCGGCTCTCGGGTACGGCCTGATTGGTTATAACGAACACACCAATGACTGGCTTGCCGACCAACAGGAATACCGCGACGTGGCCCGCGCCATTATCGCCGGTGAGTCTCCGGAGCGTGCCGCCTCGGAGGTGCCAGTGGGCGCCCTGGTGCGAGTCCTGCAGGCAGAGTTGGTAAAAGAGCCGTCTGCCATGGGCTGGTATGCGCTGGGCTCGCTGTACGATCAACTCGGCGCCCCGGAGCAGAGTGAGGAAGCGGCCCGCAAGGCGTTGGCCATGAGTCCGCAGGAGCCCGCCATGCACTTGCTGCTGGCCAGGGCGCTGATTCAGAAAGCCGGTGGCAAACTGACGGACCCGGCCCTGGCAGAGCTGCGTTGGGTGCTGGACCGGGAACCTGCCCATGACGGTGCCTGGATGATGCTGGCCATGTCTGCGGATCGGGCCGGGCGCTATGACCTGGCCGAGCAGGGCTGGCAAGCGCTTTTGTCCCGCCACAGTGAGGGTGAAACCGGTGATCTGTTGCGACGCGGTCTGGAAAATGCCCGCCAGCAAAAGTCACGTCAGGAAAAGTTTGCCGGGATTCAGGCGGTGGTCGAGGCGGACGATCTGCCCGCAGGCGGCACCGTCTTTGTCTATCTTCGTGAGGCCGGCAGCAGTGGCCAGCCGCTGGCGGCCCGCCGCCAGGTGGTTCCCCATTTCCCGGCCACCGTGTCGCTGTCGGCCCGGGACTGGCTGCAACGATATCCGGATGACTCGGCGGCGCTGGTCATAGGCGCCCGTTACACCCCGGCGCCGGGCGGCGGCGTGGATCAGGCTGCCATCATGGCTCCGGTCAAACCCCTTGAACTACCCCAGAAGAGTCCGGCCACGCTGGTTCTCGAGCGCCCCTGAGCCCGTCCTTTCAAAGGGGTGCTACCAAGGTAGCACCCTCCAATCACTTGTGAAGAACGGGGCCTCAGGGTAAAGTTGCACCCCTTCGGAGGCCCCTGAATGGGCCAAACGGAAGGTTCTGCAACAAATTCGTGTCGTCAAAGTGCCCGCCTGGCGTTAAAAAGCCCGAACCCGTTATCCGGTTCTGTGCCTTATCGCCTTGATTGGAGCGCTTGCCTGGCTCCCTTGTGACAGAACGTTTCTTTTGGCGCATTGGAGCCTTTTCGACCACAGAACGATGGAGAATCCTATGCGTGTCATCCTGCTTGGTGCCCCCGGTGCGGGCAAGGGCACCCAGGCGCAGTTCATCAAGGAACAGTTCAATATTCCTCAGATTTCCACTGGTGACATGCTGCGCGCTGCTGTTAAAGCAGGCACTCCCCTGGGTTTGGAAGCCAAGAAAGTGATGGATGCCGGTGGTCTGGTGTCCGATGACATCATTCTGGGCCTGGTCAAAGAGCGCATCAGCGAAGACGACTGTGCCAACGGTTTTCTGTTTGATGGTTTCCCGCGCACTATTCCCCAGGCGCAAGCGCTGGTGGAGCAGGGCGTGGATATCGACTTCGTGGTCGAAATCGATGTGGACGATGAGGAAATCATTGAACGCCTGAGCGGTCGTCGCGTTCATCCTTCCTCCGGACGGGTTTACCACATCAAATACAACCCGCCGAAGGAAGACGACAAGGACGATGAAACCGGTGAAGAACTGGTTCAGCGTGATGACGACAAGGAAGAAACCGTCCGCAAGCGTCTGGAAGTGTATCAGTCTCAAACCCGTCCGCTGGTGGACTTCTACCAGGATCTGGCCAAGAAAGACGATGCCAAGGCGCCCCGCTACGTGCGTGTGGCCGGTGTTGGCTCCGTGGATGATATCCGCAGCCGAGTGCTGGACGCTCTGCAAGACTGATCCTTGCTTGAAGGTGTCAGACTGAAAAAGGGAAGCCTGCGGGCTTCCCTTTTTTGTTGGCGGAGGCTCCACGGGCTCTCGCCGGTACGCCGGGAGGCTCCTCCCGGAAACCTTTGCCATGTCCGCGAATGCGTCCCGAAAAGATGCCACGCCGGTCGGCAGGTTTCTTACCGAGTGGTCACAACAGAAAAAATTGCATACTCATGGCGCGATTGCGCGAGTCAGAAAAGCCAGCGCTTGAGCGCAGTGGCTTCAGGGTGGCTCAGCCATGAGGGTTATTCCTCTCCCTCTCTCATCTCCTTTTGTCATGTCATCGACGGTTGTGCGCTGCACTGCGATTACGCCCCTGTCGCCTGCCTAAACGACATCTTGCTGGGGGCGCCATAATCTTGAGCCGGGATGTTTCCTGGCCCCTGTGTAAAAAGGCAAGCCTGATAGCGTTCCGTGCACTGCCATTGTCCACGGGTTGCTGCCCATGATCGTGCATTCTCTTTTCGGCGAATTTTCAGCAGCAATCGAAAATGTAACCTTTCTACACAAGGACTCGGCCAGTCGGCTGCTCCCGGGCCTGCGAGCCACACCCTGACGGGATAGCAGGGCAGGGGCGTTTTTTTCTTTTCCCTGTTTCGCAATGTCACCGTTGCCGTACATCTTTGTGCCAACACCCTGTGCCGATCGATGATGTTGCCATGGTGCATTGAATGATCTCCATCGCGATTTTATTTAATAAAACGGCCCAAAAGTGCAGAAAATATTCCTGACGGCTTTTCAGATGTGCCTGTCCGGCTGACTGAGGAGGGCCGGAAAATGTTTTTTAAGAAACAGAAAAGGAATCAAAAAAGCGATGTCAGCAAATACGAAAAGCGGTAAATGAAAAAAACAAAAACGAATTGGTCAAATAATGTACCAACTGATTTTTTTTTATGCTATTTTTCGAATTGTCGCAGTACTGATGACAACGCCATAGCTTAGGAGATCAATCATGGCTCGAGCAAAGAAAGCCGCCGCTAAAAAAACTGCGGCGCGTAAGCCCGCAGCAAAGAAGGCAACCGCTGCCAAGGCACCGGCTCTGCCGAAGTCCGTCACTAATGCCGAATCCAAGGTGAAGCTGCAGCAGAAAGCCGTGGACCAGGCGCAGAAAAAAGCTGAACAGACACAGACCAAACTGGACAAGCACCGCGCCAAGATCGATACCGAAAATGGCAAGCTGTCGAAAATGCGCGCTGACCTTGCTGCCAAGCGCGATAAGGCGAAGGCGTCTTCCACCGCTGCCGCCAAGCGTGCAGTGGATACAGCACGTGGTCGCATGAATACCGCTCGTTTGAAACTGCAGGATCTGCGTGGTGAAGCCAAGCTGATTCGTGCTGAAATCCAGGCGTCCAAGAAAGTGGTCACCCGTGAGGTGAAAAAGCTCCGTACCGCTGAGCGCAATCTGAAGACCAAGTTGCGCGAACACGAGCGCAAACTGGCGAAGAAAGCCAAAGCTGAGCAGAAAAAAGCCGAGCAGAAAGCGAAGGCCGCTGCCAAGAAAGCAGCAGCCAAAGCCAAGCGCGCGGTAAAGAAAAAAACCACCACGCGTAAAAAGGCGGCTACCCGCAAGGCTCCTGCCAAGAAAGCTGCCACCCGTAAGGCGCCTGCCAAGAAAACCGCAGCCAAGCGCAAGCCCGCTGCCAAAAAAGCGGCCGCTCGCAAGACACCGGCCCGCAAGAAAGCGGCCAGCAAGCGTCCAGCGGCCAAGAAATCGTCCTGATCCCCTGATCCGGACTTTCTGAAAAAAGCCCCGCCATCGCGGGGCTTTTTTTGTCGAAATACCAGGGTCTTTCCAATCCGTAGGGTGCAGTTCGCCTTAGGCTCAGTGCACCCTACGCAATCGGTGGCGGTCAGGGGGCTCCCCCTGGCTCCTTGTCCTGAGTCACCGCCAGCCTTCCTTATGCCTGTCCCGGGCAGCCCCAATCAGGTCTCCTCGGGCCACTCCCGTTGATCTCTACGGTGTGTCCCCTTAAGAGGGGAGAGGCTAAGCAAAAAAATGCCCAATGACCGGCCTGACCACGACGAAGTGCTGGCAGGCCAATGATTCCTTATCTGAAAGCAGTTGATAATGATTCGCGTTAGGGTTAGCATGCCCACTAGAGATTGAGGGATGGCATTCTTATGTACGTATGCATTTGTAAGGGCATTACTGACAACCATATACGGGAAGCGGTCGGCAACGGCTGCGACAGCCTGCGTGATCTTCGTCGGGAACTTGGGGTTGGAAGTCAGTGTGGTAAATGTGCCCGTCATG